>ERZ1292633.949-Hain-H41-02um-R1-949-length-32010-cov-15_pt1 | contig 32010 bp, 30 predicted proteins | sample MGYA00564406_ERZ1292633 | MGnify/ENA primary metagenome ERZ1292633 (study PRJEB36523, sample SAMEA6512639) | groundwater metagenome | collected 2019-01-08 | study: AquaDiva: Metagenomics assemblies of 32 groundwater samples
CTTCGCTCGATCGTATCGCGCAGGCCGGACATCGCTTGCGCCTGTTCTTCCTTTTTCACCGAATCAAGATCGGCCACATACACAAGATGCGCTCCGCCTTTCAGGTCGAGTCCAAGTTTAAAGTCTATTTTCCAGAATCGCGGAACATAGTTTGGAAAATCAAGCGCAAACGCAAAAAACGCGGCGATCATGACCACCAGCAACAAATATGCCGCGCGCGCCCTATCCCCTTCCGGGATAAAAATGAATCGAAGTAATTTTGTAAGAAATCGCATACCACGAAAGTGTACAAAAACCATTATCAGATGTCAATTTTTAAAAAAAAATAAAAGCCCCTTTTTAAAGGCCTTTATTTATTGTCGTTTTTTACCGGCGCTGGAGCATCATCCTTAGTACCCGTAGATTGCACGTGAACTCACGGTCGCGACGGTTATCCTTACCGGCGCACGGTTCATATTGGCAATCGTTGAGCGGACATACTTCTTTTGGCTCAAACGTCACTTCGAGTATCGCGCGGGTATTTTCAATGAACGTTATTTTTGCCATCACACACCTCCCTCTTTCAGTTTTTGCCAGTATACCACGGCTTTCGCGAAAAGCAACACCCGGCTATTGTTACTTATACTTTACCGCTTCAAGCGGGTTGAGCCGCGCCGCGCGGCGCGCTGGCCACAGGCCGGTAATAAAACCGACAAACGTTGAAAACCCCGCAATGGTGACCGCAAACCATAAGGGCGTATAGAAAATATCAATGGTATTGCCGCCGGCGCGTTTTGCGAGAAAATTAAGGAAATAGTTAAATGCCTCGCCGCCAAGAAATCCTATAATAAGCCCTACCACCCCTCCCAGAAAACCCATGATCACCGATTCCGTGATGAACATATACATAATGTCTTTTTTTGACGCGCCAAGCGCCTTCATGATGCCGACTTCCTGCGTGCGCTCCATGAGCGCAATGGTCATCGTGTTGAACATCCCGATCGCCGATACGACCAGCGCAACAATGCCGAAGATCGCAAGAATTATCTGAAGAACGTTGAAGATCTTATTTGCCTGGTCAATCACATCGGAAAGCGCCGCGACCGAAAAGCCCATATCAAGTATTTTATTACGCACGATATCAAGCGTTTCCGTCCCGGTAACCCTAACCTTTGCCTGTGAATACGCGTCGAGCGTGATCCCGCTTACCTTGCTCAGCGGGAAAAAAATGAATGACGACGACTCATCGCCCACCACGCCGGCAACGATGAATTTTCCCGGTTGGGCTATCATGTCGAGCTGTTCATATGCTCCATCGGTAAGCGTGGTCGCAAGAAAGGAAATATTAACCTCCTTTCCTATGATCGTTTTTGTATCTTCAATATTAAGTACGCGCGCCACCGCTTTTGAGATGAGGATCTCGTTTTTATCCTGATTAAACATTGCCCCGTCCACCACTTTCAGATTGGAAAATTTGAGAAAGTTTGCCGTTGTGATGCTCGCAATAATGTCGGCGGTGGTGTTTTCATAGATCACCTGCCCTTTTAGACTTACTAATGGTTCAATATCTTTTACTTCAGGGAATGCCCTGATCGTATCGATTACCGAGGTATCAAGTACGAGCGCCGCTTTTTCCCCCTGTACCACGTCAAGCGACAACAGCGAATCAGAGCTGGTAATCTGTGAAATAAGAGCGCGCTGAAGTCCGTATCCGAGCGACACCAAGAACATGATTGCACCGATACCGATGCCGATGCCGAGGATCGTCAAAAACGTACGCATGAGGCGCGAGCGAAACATTCTGGTTGACAGCTGAAAAATATCGGGAATACGCATAAATTCTTTATTCGGTGAAATCCTTAAATTTGATAAGCAACATTTCCATTCTTCGCGTCATGTCTTCCGCGATCTCTTTGCGCAACCCCACGCCTCCGTGGCTGAAACTCATATCAAGCTCTTTGAGAAAGCCCGTCTTATCCACCGCGCCGACAACATGCCGCTTGATAAGATCGGATAGCCGCGTCAGCTGTTCTTCCGATAAGGGTGATGCAAGCGCATCTGATAGTTGTCCGCGGATCTCCCGCACCGCATCATCGATCGCCGTCGGGGTTTTATCGGACATTTCGATATCTTTTTGTATGGTATCGGTTTCTGCAAGTAACACCTCTATGGAATCGCCGATTTTCTTTGCTGTCTGATAATTAAGGCCCGCGCCTCCTTTTTCCATCGGATCATCAAGCATACCGTGGAAATCATCCTTGCTGATCTTCCCGAGAATACGATCCTCCACGAGCCGTTCAAGCCGGTCGATCTGCGTCGTGTCGAATTCGGACATGAGATAATTCACGATCGCTTTTGATTTCAGGCGCGATTCGGTCAGCTCGGGATACACGGAAAGAATGTCCACGATCGCCGACGACACGTCGGAGAATGATTTTGTAATTTTTTCTCTTGTCTGCGAATCAATGCGCTGGGGCCGCTGCGGATTTATCGTTTGCCGGATGAGCTTTCCGTCTTTCATATGAAAGACGCGATGCGCATATTGCAGCTGGTTTGGGTCGTGCGTCACCAAAATAACCGCCTTCTTGTCTTTTTCATTCAACTCCTGAAGAATGTCGAGCACGTTTTGCGACGATTTCGAATCGAGGTTACCGGTCGGCTCGTCCGCAAGGATGATCGGCGTGTCGTTGATAAGCGAGCGCGCGATCGAAACACGCTGCTGCTGACCGCCGGAAAGCTCGGTGGTTAAACGTTTTGAAAATGCGCCGATACCGAACCGATCAAGCAGTTTTTGAGCCTTTTCGGATCGCTCGGAACGTGAAACGCTTTTGAATGTCTGCGGAATAGCAACATTGTCGATAACGCTTAAAGATGGTATAAGATTATATTGCTGAAACACCATACCGATGCTGTTTTGCCGGTATTTCGTGACCTCAACATCCTTCATCTGGCTGATAGGTAAACCCTCAACCAATACTCTCCCTTCGGTCGGTTTCTGCATCGCGGCGATAACATACAAGAGCGTTGATTTTCCGCATCCTGACGGCCCGTAAAAGATAATGAATTCGCTCGGATAGATCTCGGCATTGATGTCGGCAAGCGCTTTCGTTTCATTCGGCTTCCCTTTATCGTATACGAGTGAGAGGTTTTCAATTTTGATAAGTGGTTCCACGTTCCTTATTATAAACTTTTTACGGCACAATGGAAACAATCGCACGCCAATTAGAAAAACTCCCCTCATCTCCCGGCATCTACTTTTTCAAAAATAAGAAGGATGAGGTGATCTACGTCGGCAAGGCAAGCGTTCTCAAAAACAGGGTGCGCCAATATTTTGCGCGCGCCGCTGAGCGATCCCCCAAGCTTGCCGCACTGCACAAAGAGATCGCGCACATAGAATGGAAGGTATGCGTATCCGCGATCGACGCGCTCATTGAGGAGGCGCACTACATTAAAGCGTATCGCCCGAAATTCAACGTTGTCTTTCGCGACGACAAAAGCTATCACTACGCTTGCATCACCGCTGAAAAAGAATATCCGCGCATATTCATCACCCATCAGCCGGAACGAGATAAAAAACTTACCCTGCTTCAGCGCGACCTGAAGGTCATCGGGCCGTTCACCGACGGCACTGCGCTCAAACAAACATTGCGAAATATGCGCCGTATCTACCCGTACTGCACCGCGCGACCGTCGCAAAAACCGTGCTTTGATTATCACCTCGGGAAATGCCTCGGCGCGTGCGCGTACCCCTCGGCGCGTGCGCAAACAAAAAAAAATATTCAGGCGATCGCGTGCATCTTAAGCGGTAAGCGCCAACAGATCATGAGGAAACTCGAAAAGGATATGAAGCATGCCGCGCTCAAGGAGCGATTTCAAGACGCGGAAGATATCAAGCATAAGATCATTTATTTGCAAAAAATATTCGCGCATCGTCCTGCTCTTGAGCGATTTGCGCTACGCACCGAGTCTGATTCCGCAGAATGGGAAAAAATACAGGGGTCTCTTCAGAAGTTTCTCGCCACCTCGCGCCTGATCAGCCGCGTTGAAGGATATGACATTTCAAACATCGGCGGAAAGCATGCGGTCGGCTCGATGGTTGTATTTAAAAACGGCGCGCCGAACAAAAACGAATATCGCAGGTTCAAAATCAGATATTCCGGAGACGAACCCAATGACCCGAAAATGATGCACGAGATTATGAGCCGCCGTATGAAGCATGCGGAATGGCAGAAACCAGACCTCATTATTATCGATGGCGGCAAAGGACAGCTTTCTGCCGTGCAAAAAATACTCCCCAAAGACCAGTGTGTGCTTGCGATCGCAAAAAGAGAGGAGGAAATATACACTCCGTCGTCCACGCTCCCCATCCCCTCCTCGCGGTTGGGAAATGAGTGCGCGTTATTCATCCAGCGCGTCCGCGATGAGGCGCATCGTTTCGCCGTTTCGTACCATCGAAATGTGCGAAGCAAGGCATTTCTGAAATAACGCAGAGTTTGCGCTGTGTAAACGCGCGTGGTAGCATTTTAAGCATATGAAAGATTGGAGCGAATTGAAAAATGTTCTGGATAGCCAAAACATATCAGGCGAAAACCAGCAATTGGTCCGCGATTTTTTGAGTTCTTTTTCTTTTCAAAAAAGACAGCAGTTGATGGGGATTTTTTTGGGATTTCCGGATAAGATCGGTCTATTTGTGAATTTGCTCAAAAAGAAGATTGAATTTGCAAAAAACCCGACAAAAGATTTAGCTGAAGAAATTTTGGATCTGGAACACAAGGAGATACATGGTCTGATGAAGGAAATAGAATAATACTACTATGTCTGAAAATAATTTCGAACTCGAAAAGGAATACCTCGAAGAAGAGACTTCGCCGGAAGAAAAAGAGGCGATCTTTGAAGATTTTAACGAAAAGGAATCGGTCATCCAAAAAGAAACCGAGGGTTTTTTAATGAAATTAGTGCCGGAGAAATTTAAAAAAGAAGCGGTGAGTTTACTCGCGGCGCTTTCGATAGTTACGAGCGCAGCATCTACTTTTGCCGAGGGATTTAAGGGGGAGGAAATTGATAAGGAAAAATTGCTACCGGAAAATCAGATAGAAGAAGTGGTAAAAGAAAATGTATCCCCGCAAGAGTTATTTGAAAAAATGGTCGCTTCTGATAAAAAAGACGAGTTTGCGCCGTTTGATTGGGAAAAGATCGCCCATAAGATACAGATTTCCATCGGCGGGGAATTTGAAGATATTCCGGAATATAAGACGAAGGCGGTTAAAAATGATAGGTATGAGCGGCTCCTTGATAATGAGGGGATCGTTATTCCTGATTTTTATAAGCGTAAGGATATTTCACGGGAGGAATATGAGAAGCTCAATGATTCAAATCCTTATAAAAATATCTCATGGGAGGAATATGTTAGTGCTATTGATATGGAAGTTCAATCTATTTCCCAAGCGAATAGTTCTCTGGAATTCTTTACAAAATTAAACAGCGAGAAAGAAAAATTAAGTGATGGTCAAAAGGCGTTGATTTTGCAGTCTCTGGGAAATGCTCTTCATAAAAATTATAATTTCGATATGCTTGAAAATAATATTTTTGTTGAAACTTCCGATGATGTGATGTTCCAGTCAATAAAAGAATTATTAACCACTGGTAAATCGACCGAATCCGATATGTGTGGAGGTATTGGTGTTTATCTCGTAAATTCAGCCGAAAGTCTCGGCGTAGAAGCATGGCTTCAAAGCGGCTCTGTCAGGGGAGGCGGCAATCATGTTTGGCCCGGAATGATCTTAAATGACAATGGGAAGAAACAAATAGTTTTTCTTGATTATGATACATTGATACCAACGGGAACATTGGATTATCGAGATGCTTTGGGTATCGCGGAGAGATATCATAGATCGATAACAACACTTAATTCTTTCGTCGGTAATGAAAACGAAGTGCTATTCCCGGTAGAAAGTCGTGCGCAGGAAGTAATCAAAAAAGCGGCAGGAATTGAAGAAACAGCGGAAAGATTAGAAGGAGAACTTTCACGTGGTAAGATTAAAAAAGAAAAAGGGTTAGAAATAAATTTAGGCTTAGAAGCGAAGGAAATAAAAATAACAGATGATTATTTTGGTGTGGCATACTTTAATTTTCAGGATAGTAACAGCAATCCTTATCAGTCATTAGAGGACCTCAGTGCCTTGCGGTATGGGTTGAATTTGAAGGGTGAGAGATTTGGACTGGAAGCAGGCGCAACCGTGGTACATATGAATATAAAAGATCTTTATAATGCTAGCGTCACCCAATCTGAAATTATCGGACGATTGACGGCTGACTATATTGACAGTCATAAACTTACCAAAGGTGAATATGGTCAAATTATATTGAATCTTGGCGCGACTTTTCAAGAGTTGACTAAATTTATAGATGGAAATATAAATATGGAAGAAGGTGGGAAAGGGACAATGGAGATCGCTCCAGGAATGAGATTGATATATATTGATCCCGCAGAAACGGGGAAATTCTATATCGGAGCTCGAGGAATGTTTCGCGGACAAAGAAATGATTTTCAAAATCAAGATCCGATCATTAAAGAAGTTGCGAGAACATTGACTATTGGGACGGAGATAAAAGTAAATGAGGCGCAGATTTTGAATTTAGAAGCGACGGGAAGCAATCTTGACTGGGGTAAAAAAATCAAAATAAAAGGTGGCATTGCTAGTAAGGAATTGAAAGGAGGGTTGGAATATGAAAAAACGGAATCAGAATACGAAAGATTTATTCCGTCATCTGAAAAGATTGGTGCGGAAGTCGACTATAAAGGCGGTCCAAAGTGGATGATTAAAATTTTAGGATCAAAAACAACCGAAGAATATGCTGGGGATAAAAAACAGGACGCGTATGGAGGTGAAGTAAAATTAATAATATTTTTGTGGTAGGGATAGTTCTCGCTATGATGCTTATACAGAATTTGCACTGTAGAGGCGCTCTGTCGTACTATATACACAATGATCCCACGACATCATCTGCCACAGGTTGACCCCGAACTCGATGCGCTTATCGCGCAGGAAGAAAAACGCCAGCAGGAAGGCCTACTAATGATCGCGTCTGAAAACATCGCGTCTGACGCAGTGCTTGAAGCCGCGGGTACGGTGCTGACCAATAAATACGCGGAAGGGTATCCGGGCAAACGCTACTACACGGGAGCTCAGTATATCGACCAGATAGAACAGCTTGCCATTGACCGCGCAAAAGCGTTATTCGGTGCGGAACATGCAAATGTTCAGCCGCACGCCGGCTCGCAGGCAAACCTCGCGTGTTATTTCGCGCTCCTTGAACCGGGCGATACTATTTTAGCGATGAACCTTTCGCATGGCGGTCATCTCACGCACGGCCACCCCGTGTCGCTTTCGGGAAAACTGTTTAACTTTGTACATTACGGCGTTGAGCAAGACACGGAAGTATTGGATATGGATAAAGTTGCGGCGCTTGCGCGGGAAGTAAAGCCGAAACTTATTGTTTCGGGCTTCACCGCATATCCTCGAGCAGTCCCCTTTTCGCGCTTCGCTGAAATTGCGCGAGAGGTCGGGGCATACGCGATGGCGGATATGTCGCACATCGCAGGGCTTGTCGTCGGGGGTGTGCACGAAAGTCCTGTGCCAACGCATGATGTCGTCATGACCACAACCACCAAAACACTGCGCGGTCCTCGTAGTGCCATTATTTTATGCAAAGAGCAATTTGCAAAACAAATAGACAAAACGGTATTCCCCGGCATGCAGGGCGGGCCGCTTGAACATATTATCGCGGCAAAAGCGGTGTGCTTTAAAGAAGCGATGACCGATGAGTATAAAAAATATCAGCAACAGATCGCGATAAATGCAAAAGTGCTCGCAGAAACGCTGATGAGCGAAGGGTTGCGCCTCGTATCGGGCGGCACCGACACTCATTTAATGATCATTGATTGCACAGGGCTTGGCATTTCAGGCAAGCAAGGTGCAGACACGCTCGCCGAATGCGGTATTTACGCAAATTTCAATATGATACCGTTTGACACGCGCAAACCAGCAGACCCATCCGGCATCCGTCTTGGCACGCCCGCACTTACTGCGCGCGGCATGAAAGAAGCGGAAATGAAAACAATCGGCACGCTGATCGCAGATACGCTCAAAAACCCGACCGACGAACAAAAAGAAAAAACAAAAAGCGCAGTACGCGAACTTACATCACGATGATACTTTCAAGCGCGCCATTTGTAAAAAAACACGAACGGGCTATCGCAAAAAAAGTGCGCGGCATGAAAACGCCGCCGACGCTTGCGGTTGTCCTTATCGGCAACGACCCTGCGTCGCTTTCCTATGTGCGCCAGAAGGAACGCATGGCAATACAACTTGGGTGCGGCTTTTTTTTGTTACACCTTCCCGAAAATACAACAACCGACTACATCATCGCGCAGGTTAAAAAACTAAATGCGAACACCGCGGTTCATGGCATTATCGTGCAGCTTCCCCTACCAAAGCGCATAGATACCGATCGTGTTCTTGCCGCGATTGCCGCAAAGAAAGACGTTGATAATTTGCGCGGGAACTCGCCATTCGTCGCTCCTGCGGTTGCCGCTATCTGGGAGATGCTTTCCTATGCCGGTGCGCCGAAAACATCTGACCGCATCGCGATCATCGGCTATGGCCGTGTTATCGGCAAACCACTATATGCGTTCTTACGCGCGCGCGGGTTTAACAATATCGTTGTCGCCAATCACACGACAAAAAACATTTCCGCGCTCACCAAAGATGCCGATATCATCGTGTCAGGTGTCGGCAAGGCAAATCTTATTACCACAGTGAAAAAAGGCGCGCGCGTCATTGATGCGGGGGCGAGCATTTATAAAGGAACGATCGTCGGCGATGTGCATGGTGCGAAGGTACGCTCACGCGCGGCGATCCTTACCCCGGTTCCCGGCGGTATCGGCCCATTGACCGTTATTCATTTATTTACCAATTGCGTTAGCGCGGCACAGCGCTGATGATTGCATCCTCTGTAATAATATGATACAAACCATGCACACCGTGCACTTTACCAATAAACTATAACCTTAAAAGGAGGAATCTATGCATACGTACCCAGAATCAGCACTCGCACACGCACGATCGTTCGTTGCAAAACCGGTCTATTCGTTCACGAAACTCGAGCAGGAATTGCTTGCTCCGTTTTTCACGAACACGGAAAAAAAGGTGTATCTGATGCACACGTTGCCGCAGAGCATCGGTACGGCACTGCTTTCCATGTTCTCGCGCATGAAAAATCCGCGGGGGTTGCGCGGCATATTCGCGGATAATTTCATGCCGGAGATGCTTGCGAGCATGCTGAAGGAAACCGCAGAGAAGTTTGGCGGCGATGGTATGCAATTTCTCAAGCATCACAACATTACATCGTTTGATGCGTTCGTCGCGCACTCGTCAGAAACAAAAAAAGCGTGGGAAGCATTTCGCGATGCGGTGCGCGTGGACACGAAATTCCTTGAGGAGCTCACGCACGCGGAAAAGATCATGCGGTTCATGAAGCGCTGGCTCGACGCGTACGGCCACAACTCCATCGCGCGTATGGGCGCGATATGGATATGCTTTGAACAGATCTCCGCGCTTGCGGCAAAATCGCTCGAATGGGGCCGTCCCGGCGCCGGCTATATCGAGCTTTCTACCCGCTACGTTGATATGAGCAAGCGCGGCTACTACCCGATACACAAGGAGCTTGCCGCATACGGCGTGGACGAGAAAAAAGTGCGGGACGTCATGGACGGAGCGTTCTCGCTGTACACCGAGTTTGAGGGCGAAAAATTCACTGGTCCGTTCCCGCAGTTCTTGCGGAAACAGTACGGCGCATTATTTGCAGGAAACGAGAAAGACCTTGAAAGCGGCGTGATCGGCGAAACATGCGACGTGCTGGGTAATTTCCTGCCTGCCGCGACGCAAACATCCGTCGGCGTGAACGTGTCGGGCGAGGGACTCCAGGAACTTATCCGGCACCTCATGCTCGACAACACGCCGGAAAACATCGCGCTGGTGGACGAGATCATCGTTGAAGCGAAGAAAACAGGCGTTGACCAGTTTATCCGCCACACCGAGGCAACCGCATGGAAGCAGGAATCGTGGAAATATCTTTCCACCGCCCCGTTTGCAGGAAATGACGCATTAGCAGAAATTGACGCGGTCGTGGTTATGGACAGCCCGGCAATAGCTGAAGAAATGATCTATCGCGCATTCTCACGAAAGATCGGGTACGAACACTGTATAGCGTTTGCGGATGTTGTCGGCAAACTCCTTGAAACGCCGAGAGGAGAATACGACAAGCTCCCGAACGAATTTGAGCTCGCAAGCGCCTCATTTGCCGGAATGATAACATTCCGCGGATGGCGCGACGTCCAGCGGCAGGGATTCTGCACGCACCTGCGTACGTATGTCACTCCCCTGCTTGGATTTTACCGCTACGACAAGCAAGCGCCTGCCGCGCTTACGGAAGCATTTGAAAAGATACATGCCGCGAACCTCGCGCTGTATACGGAAATGAAGGAAAAGGGCGTTCCGGATGAGCTCATGCAATATCCGCTTTCATTGGGCAATATGATCGGCTTCCTGCTTGCTTCAAATATGCTTGAAATCGAATTTTGCAACTGGCAACGGAGCAAATTCTCCGTGAACCACGAAGTGCGCCAGATCTTTCTCGCGATGGAACGGCATATGCGCAGAGCATATCCGTGGTGGGAAAAGCTTTCCCGCGCAAATACGACGCCGGCATATATCTTTGCCCGCGGCGGCACGGGAATTCCTTTGAAGTAAGATCAAATAATAACTAAAAGGCGGGCCAAACGGCTCGCCTTTTACTTTCGGAAGTGTGAGTAATTAATTTTTATGCTCAAACAAATTTTTTGTATTCGGCGCGGTAGGACCCCGTTGTTTCGAGTAAATTGATTTTTTTCTTTTATTGTACGGGACTTCCGCGGGGCTCGACATCATCTGACAATCCACCTGGCAGACATACATCCCCGGGTAAATGGTGATCGGCAAATTTGCCTGATTGGAAAGCTCAAGCGTGATATGTCCTTCAAATCCCGGATCAATAAACCCCGCGGTATGCACCAAAAGCCCCATGCGCCCGAGCGTACTTTTTCCCTCCACTTTCATTGAGATATCATCGGGAACTGTGACATACTCCTTTGTCGCGGCAAGGACGAACATATGCGGATGCAAAATGAACGGATCGCCGTCTTTTACGGTAACCGCCTCCAGGTATTCAAGCGGGATGCCCTTTTTTACATCCAAACTTAAATATTTCTCCGGACGGAATAATTTAAAAGTATTTCCGAGCTTCAGGTCGATCGATGCAGGCCCGATCTGATCTTCGCTCAGTTTCGGCTTGAACCCCAGCCCGCCTTCCTTGATGTATAACTTGATGTCTCTGTCTGATAAAATCATGTTTCGTATATTATCAATTTTTTAGTTCCTTGTAAAATGCATCGCATCAAAAAGTTGACACTTTCCAAAAAACATACTATCGTACGCGCTACTATTGAAGCAGAGAACTTTTACAAATAAATCATAAGGAGGTATGACATGAAGGCAATGCTAGTACGTATTCCAATAACAGGCTCGTTTTTAATTGAGTTTGAAGCGGAGAACGAGAAGGACCACGAAGTTCTCGTTATCATGAAGGAAATGATTGACCGTGGGAGGTTTAATACAGAGATTTCTGGATTTACCTTGTCGGAAAAAAACGTAGAAAAATTGGCGCTTATTCTTGCAAAATCGTAGGAGAATGAAAATCATGCCGTCAAACCTAAAAAGATTACCTCGCTAACGCAGCTCCCCGTAGACAATGGTCTACGGGGGATTTTTTATTCCTCTGCTCTCTATTGTCTTTTTTATTTCCCTATGCTATAATAGACCCCAATGAGATTAATCGCCCTTGTCTTTGGAAATGTACTGGCGTTATTCCTTGCTTCGTATTATATCGCGGGGGTAACGATCAGCGGAGGGTGGCAGAGCGTACTCATCGTCGGGCTTGTATTTTCTGCGGCGAATTTCTTCCTCAAACCGCTGCTTAAATTACTGCTGGGGCCGATCATTCTGCTTACCTTAGGACTTTTCACGGTGATCATCAATATGGGAGTGCTATGGGTCACTGACCTTCTCCTCCCGCACATGAGTATTGCAAGTGTCGGAGCGCTTTTTCTCGCGACGCTGCTTGTCAGCGCGGTGAATTTCATAACACACATCGTGTTTCGGAAGTAAGCAGGGTAGTTTTTGTGTATTGTTATTTTTTCTAATTTATCATATTTCTATGTGGCTTAATGTGGCGATGATAGTGGTTTCGGTGTTGTTTACTGCCGGCGTGCTTTTACAGCAGCGCGGCGCAGGGCTTTCCGGAACATTCGGAGGAGACGGCAGCGGCGCGTATCACACAAAACGCGGTATGGAAAAAACGATCTTCTACGCGACCATTGTGCTTTCTATTTTATTTATCGGTTCCGCATTTATACGGCTACTACTCTAAATCGTAGCCGCAGAATTTTTAACTTGAACTGAGATCGATACAAGACCTCAAAATTTCAGATGGCCATCATGGCCACAGTGGCGGGAATTGCCGCGCGCGCTTACCGTAAAAGAACGATATAGCATGATCGGGCTGCTCGTATGCACGCTTGCATTCGGCGTTGCATGGATGTGGATGGCGTATATCGAGCGAACAGACGCGATTCCCGCACCAGGAGGCATCTACAGCGAAGCATTGGTCGGAGAACCGCAATTCATCAATCCTATCCTTTTAGGCATCAACGATGTCGACAGGGATATTGCCGCTTTGGTTTATTCCGGACTGATGAAATACGACGCGCAAGGAAATATTATTCCTGATCTTGCCGAGCGCTACGAGGCGTCCCCAGACGGCAAAGAATACACGTTCTTTCTCCGCAATAATGCAGAATGGCACAGCGGAGAAAAAGTGACCATTGATGATGTACTGTTTACCTTTTCAGCGATCCTTGATTCTGATTACGGCAGTCCGCAACGCGCAAGCCTCCAGGGTATCAAGGCGGAAAAGATAGACGATCAAGCGGTGAAACTGATACTCCCCCACCCGTATTCTCAATTTCTCGAACGCATGACGATCGGGATAGTTCCAAAACATATTTGGGAAAATATCAATCCGAAAAACATTAATCTCGCGGAAGCGAATGTAATGCCGATCGGCTCCGGGCCTTATCGTTTCTCGAAATTTACCAAAGATAAATACGGAAGCATCGCATCCTTCTCGCTTACGGCACATTCGAGATTCTACGGCGGAACCCCCTTCATCACCGCTATCGATTTCTTTTTTTACCGGACGACCGATGAAGCATTGAAGGCATACCAAAGAAAAGATGTCATGGGTATCGGCGGCGCACCGCCGCGGCAAAAAAGCGATCTCGAACGACGGAGCGTGCATATATACGAATTAAATATGCCGAAATACTTTGCCGTGTTCTTCAATCAGACGCGCAACAAGGCCCTGGCGGATAAAAATGTCCGCACGGCGCTTACGCGGGCGACTGACAGTGCGGCAATCGTGCGCGAAGTATTTGGCGGTAACGCGACGAGTATTACTTCGCCCATTCTCCCATGGCTTGCCGGACATAATCCCGACGTAATGAAATACGAATACAATGTCGAAGCCGCGCGGACGATCCTTGAAGATGCGGGGTGGAAGGATAAAAACAACGACGGCATACGGGAAAAAACCGTCGGGAACGATAAAGAAGCGACGCCGTTTGAGATCACACTCGTTACGTCCGATCTTCCGGATCTCATACAGACCGGGGAAATGCTTAAAACGCAATGGGAGCAGGTCGGAGCAAAAGTGACGCTGGAAACCTATACGATAGACGAGCTCAAACAGCAGGTTATCAAGCAACGGAGATATGAGGCACTGCTTTTTGGCGAGGCGCTCTCCCATCTTCCCGACCCGTATTTGTTTTGGCATTCCTCGCAAAAACGCGACCCGGGCCTCAATCTTGCTCTGTATGACAATAAAAGCGCCGATGCGCTACTTGAAAAAATACGAGAATCGCTCAGCGAAGACGAACGCATCGAAAGTTTAAAAAATTTCCAAAAGGCGCTTACCGATGACATTCCCGCGGTATTTCTGTATTCGCCGCGGTATCTCTATGCGGTAAGCAACAACGTGAAAAATATTTCCGCAACGCATATCAGCGCACCCGCACGGAGGTTTACCGAGATAGAAACATGGTACATTACCACAAGGCGCGTAGATAAAATACAATAACTATAGCTCGGGTGGCGGAACCGGCAGACGCACTGGCTTCAGGAGCCAGCGATCGCAAGATCATGGGAGTTCAACTCTCCCTCCGAGCACATAGAGGCGATACTCTTTTTTAATTATTAATAATAAACTCCGACTGTTTTTAAAGCAGTCGGAGGAATCGCATCTCACATGACGAAAGAACATATAGGTGTAGCGCGGAAACGGATCCGCGGCGCACAGCCGGCACACAGAAACGTGGCGGCACCACATCACCCGGCGGAACCGCGGTCACCGCGACCGCATCATCCGGGAACACCGCATAATCCGCTAGAGCGCCCGCATCACGCGAGCGCGCCTCACGGAGAACCGAAAAATACATCAGCACGACCGACGCACTCACGGCGTCCGCATCGCGGAGCGCCGGCGCATCGCGCGCAAACGCCTCGTTTAACGCCGCGTATCGCGGGACAAACACTCCCCATAAAAAATTGTCTGCGCGTCATACCGCTCGGAGGCATGGAAGAAGTCGGCAGGAATATGACGGTGCTTGAATATGCGGACAACATCCTCATTATTGATATGGGTCTCCAATTTCCCGAGGAGGATATGCCTGGAATTGATTATATTATTCCGAATGTCGATTATCTTAAAGGAAAAGAGCGCAACATCGTCGGGGTGATCATCACGCACGCACACTACGACCACTTTGGCGCCGTTCCCCACCTTATCCCGAAGCTCGGCAATCCGCCCATCTTTGGCACCGATCTCACGATTGCCATTGTTAAAAAACGGCAGGAGGAATATAAAGATGTTTCCTCGAAACTGGAGCTTAATCAGATTACGAAAGACAGCGTGATCAATCTTGGTATTTTTAAAGTCGAATTTTTCGGGGTCAGTCACAACATTCCCGGCGCGGTCGGCGTCGTGGTGCATACGCCGGAAGGTATTGTCATTCACACCGGCGACTTTAAGATCGACGAGCGTTCCGGCATCGCGGGCACCACGGAGCTTGATAAATTGGAACGCTGGGGAAACCAAAACCCGCTGATCCTATTGTCTGACAGCACAAACGCGCGAGAAACAGGAAAGCAATTAAGCGAAGTGGATGTGTCCACAGAGCTTGATGAGATCGTGCGAAACGCAAAAGGACGACTTATTTTCGGCACCTTTGCATCCCTCCTTGGCCGCCTGAACGAGATCATTCAGATCGCGGCGAAACATCAAAAGAAACTCATTATTGAGGGGCGCAGCATGAAGATCAATATTGATATCGCGCGCGAGCTCGGCTATATCAATGTTCCCAAGGGCGTCGTGATCCCCGTAGAAGAAATGAACCGATACCCGCGCAATGAGATCGTGATCCTCGCGACCGGCGCGCAGGGAGAGGACCGCGCGGTACTCATGCGTATCGCCAATCACGAGCATCCGCACATCGAAGCGGAAAAGGGCGACACATTCGTCTTTTCCTCATCGGTCATTCCGGGCAACGAACGCACCGTCCAGCGCCTTGTCGATAAACTGTACCGCGAGGGCGTTGAGGTGATCAATTACCGCATGATGGATATTCACGCGGGCGGCCACGCGAAACAGGAAGATCTCCGCAAGCTTATTGAAATCGTGAAGCCACGATTTCTGATGCCGATCGAAGGCAACCATTCGTTCCTCTGCATCCACGGCAAACTCGCCAAATCAATGGGGCTTACCGACGAGCAGATCATCATTGCCGATAACGGACAGATCGTAGAATGCGCCAATGGCGTCTGCCACAAAACAAAAGAACGGGCTTCATCAGAATACGTTTTCGTAGACGGACTCGGCGTCGGTGATATCGGCGATGTCGTACTGCGCGACCGCCAAATGATGGCAAAAGACGGCATGTTCGTCGTTATCGCGACATTCGACTCATACTCACGCAAAGTGAAGGGCAACCCCGACATCATTTCGCGCGGCTTCATTTATATGCGGGAATCAAAAGAATTGCTGATGGAAGTGAGAAAGCTGGTGCGGCGCATCGTAGAAAGCAGTGCTGGCGATCGCGGACGAGGAGATATCAACTGGGTGTATATCAAAGACAATATCCGCGAAGAGGTCGGCGCGTTCCTGTACAAGAAAACGCACCGCCACCCGATGGTGCTTCCCGTGGTTATTGAGATATAATTCTCAATTTCTAATTACCTAATTTCTAATCAATACTCAATGTGAGAATGTCCAATTTTAGATTTGGAATTTAATTAGGTCAATTAGAAATTAGATATTAGGAATTACCTGCCATCACTTGCACGATTTTTTCTCTTATTTCTTCCAGCTTCTCTGCTGTCTCCGCCTCTATATTCACGCGCAGGAACGGCTCGGTGTTTGAAGGGCGTACATTGCACCACCATGTCGGATACATAATTGTCAGCCCGTCGAGTTCCTCCTGCTTGCCGTCCGTAAAAGCCGTTCTCAACCTTTCTATCGCTGATGCCTTATCGGCAACGGTGAAATTCAATTCCCCTGATTGTGCGCGCACGCAATAGGGTTGGGTAAGTTCCTTAATCGACTTCCCTGTTTTTTCAAGCACCGCAAGTACGCGCATCATCATCATGATGCCCGAGTCCATCCCCCAAAAATCGCGGAAGTAAAAATGTCCGGAAAGCTCCGCGCCAAACAGCGCATTGTGCTCGCGCATGAGTTTTTTGATAAACGCATGCCCTACCCTGCTTTCTATTATCGTGCCGCCGCTCTGCGCGACAGTTTCATGGAAAACCTTTGGCATTCGCACATCCGTAATAACCATACTAGCACCATCACGCTCAAGGAGGTCTTTTGCGATAACCGAAGCGATGGCGTGCGACGGCACCCGTTTTCCTTCGTTGTCAAAGAAAAACGCCCTGTCGCCATCGCCATCAAGCGCAATACCCATATCCGCATTCTGCGCCACGACCGCTTCTGCAAGATCGCGCGTATTTTCATCCTTTAACGGGTCGGCGCCATGCGCCCGTACCGCACACGGAGCAAAGCAAAGCGGGATGATCTCTATTTTTAGGCGTTCTGCGACCGCAGAAACTATCGTGCCCGCAGGTCCGCATGCGGCGTCAACCGCAATGAGCATCTTTGGCATGCGCACATTGTTCGTAAGAAAATCAACGTATTTTGCGAGAAAATCAACGCTTTGCACGTTTGGTGCCGTATCTGTTTTTTGCACTTTCGTTTCTTCCGCGCACGCGATCTCTTGTATCGCGGGAAGGCCCGACGCCTCCCCTATCGGCATCGCGGTTTTCCCAACAATTTTCAGGCCATTATACTGCGGCGGATTATGCGATGCGGTCACCATAATACCCCCGTCTGCCTGAAAATCATACGCGGCAAAATAAAACATCGGCGTCGTGGCGACACCAGCATCAATTATTTCCACGCCCTCTTCCGTGAGTCCCCTGATAACCGCCTCCTTGAGCGACGACGATGAATCGCGATTATCCATCGCGATAAGCATTGTTTTCGCGCTCAACCCTTCAACTTTGTTCAGGGTTGACCCTGAGCTTGTCGAACGGGTCAAAAACTTCGCCGTTGCTCGTGCGATGCGATATGCCGCAACCTCATCAAACTCGTGAGGATATAACCCCCGCACATCGTATGCCTTGAAAATAGACCGGTTCATAAAGACAGAATAACACGAGTTGCCTGTGCAAGTGTAGACACGCGATGATCCGCATTCGGAGATCCCGGGACGTTTTTACCTCTACACAAATGAATGATCACAGCATTTTTAATGCTTCGAACTTCGCGAATATGCTTTTCACTGTCATCAACAAAAACGATCTGTTCATCAGATGTACTGTTCTTTTTGCATAATGCAGCGATCTCTTTTCCTTTATCACCGCGCGTCACAATAACGCGTTTAAAATATCGCTTTACGCCGCTTCCCTCGATCTTTCGCCTCTGAAACGCGGGATCCCCAAACGATACACAATAAAGATCGTGCTTATGCATCCGATCAAAAAAACGAAATACGTCCTTAAAAACATACGAGCGAAGATCGCTCATGAGGCGATCAATCGCTATGCGCAATGTTTTCTTTTGTATACGATTCTTCGCATGCCTTGCCAACAAGCGAAGATGATGCGAAACCGAATACACTTCTCCGTTCTCCTTCGCGAGCGCATAGGTATGAAAAAAATCTTTTCTTGCCATACCATTCTTCGCACAGATGCGCGCGAGCGCGTTTTTAAACTTTTTTGCATCAAATATCACTCCATCAAAATCAACAAAAATCTTCATACCCCATTAAATAATCTTTTGAATAATATCTTTGTTTTCCTCGATCTCAGAAATAAACATAATGATCTTTGCCAATTTTTCAACATCATGGCGAATAAATGCCCTGTATTTTGCAAGCTTGTCTGCCTTAGCGTATTTTTGCAGTGCCGTACTTAATAGATCGGTAACGATCACTTTATATTTTCGCTCTGCTCTATCCTCTTTTTTAAACGGAACGAGAAATTCATGTTTCTTGCCGTATTTCTGCACTAAAGCTTTTGAGGGCTTTTTCCCGTTGAATATCACAAAATCGATACGACTTCCGCCGAGATATTCATTGATCGTATCAACATAATCATCGAGCGTAAACCGTTCGGTGTGTCCGTTTTTATTTACGAGATTGCAATTAAAAATGACTGTTGCTTTTGACGCGCGTATCGCGTCGGCAATACCATCCACCAGCAAATTAGGAATGATGCTGCAATAAAAATTACCGGGGCCAATAACAATAATATCCGCTTTTTTTATTCTTTCGAGAGCGTGTTCATTTGCGCGAGCGCGGGGCTTCAAATAGAGCCGTCGAATACCGATATTCTCAAGCATAGAATTGCGGTTAATCGCGGCTTCGCCTTTTATCGTTTTCCCATTTTTCAAATCAAGAAATAAATTCACCGCATCAGCCGTCACCGGAATAACCTCTCCTTTCACGTTTAAGATCTTCACCGCCTCCTTCAGGCCGGCTAAAAATCCTCCGTTTATTTTTTCAAGCGCACCTAGTAGGAGATTTCCAAAGCTATGTCCTTTTAATGCGCCACGCTCAAACCGATAATTCATCAGCTGACGCATCTCATCGGAAGAATCAGAAAGTGCCACCAGACACTGGCGAATATCACCCGGAGGCAATACGCCAAGTTCATCGCGCAAGACTCCCGTCGATCCCCCGTCATCCGCCATCGAAACAATAGCAGAAAGGCTTACCGGGTGCCGCTTAAGCCCTGAAAGCAATACGAAACTGCCGGTTCCTCCTCCAATAGTGACAATATTTTTCATTGTTTCAAAAATAATTCTTTTGCAATATCCCAATATCGCTCGTCGCCTTTCAGCTTCTTCCAGTACCACCATTCTGATCCCCAAAAATAGTATTCGTCAAAGCCTGTTTCTTTCGCGTACTCAATGGTTTCCTTGAAATAATCAGGGCTAAATATCTCATCTTGCTCCGTATCAGTAAGCTGCGAAATATGTTTCGGCCCCCACGGTTCCGCCTGCAGTTCGATCACCATAAACGGCTTATCCCAGTCGCCAAGAATGCGCCGCACCACTTTTTCTTTGAACCGGAAAAAGCTCGGCGCAAGCGGATACTCCACCACCCCAAACCTCGGCCCGATGACTTTTGGATATACTTTGCGGTACATCGTCGTGCCGAATGCATCACCTTCTTTTGCCGCCTTATACCACAATCCGAATTCTCCACCATCGGTAGTAAGAATTAAACGCGAAGGATCAAGTGATTTTACCAAAGCAACCTCTTGTTCTAAGAACCTCGCTCCTCTTTCCGGACAGTCGCCAAACACCAAATACGGCTCATTCTCCACTTGCCACATCGCAATCGTGTTATTTGCGTGATACCGGTCAACAACCTTTCCCATATACGCGCGCAACGCTTCTTCGCGCTTTTCGGTATCAAGCGTTTTCGCCCACTGCGGGATGTGACATTCCGGCCATCGCGGAGCCTTCATGCCGACCGCAAGCACTACGCGCGCATCTGACTGCGCTGCTTTTTCAAGCAGCCAATCCGTTTCCGAAAAATCAAACGTGCCGTGATCCTTTTCAATATCATCCCAATACGCAACCAGCCGTACTGCGCGCGGCTTCAGCTCGTCCATGAACGCAGTGAAATTCTCTTTCCAATCAAGTCCGAGTTCACGACTGAATTTTTGAGAAAACGTTGCCCCCCATATAATAGGCCGCTCGGGGTCAACGGGGATGTTGCGCGCGATATCCGCGCCTGCAAGCCATATAAACCCGCCGCCGATGAGCGTAATTGCAGCAAGCTTTCCTACAAGCACTTTTCCCTTGAAATGCTCACCGAGAAGAAACCATGACGCTATAAAAATAACCGCATATTTAATGCTCTGCGTCGCCTCCACCAAGGCGGGGTGCGCTAAAAATATCGCAGCATTGATAAGCACCGACCCCGCAGCGGCGTATCCCCTGTTAAAAACATACAATGCGTGATGGTGGGTGTTATCGCGGTGAACCGCGGAAAATATGGAACGGCGCAAAGAGGGAAGCAAAAGAAACGATAGCACGAATAAAACCCCGCCGATCTTCACCCAAAAAAACCCCGCCGTAAACGAGCTCTCCAAAAACACCTGTTTGGTAAGCGTATTAGAAAGCCCGAAGCATACCGCGCTTGCGCATGCAAGTAATGCAACATTCCCCCGTATCTCTTTTTTATCCGATAAAAAAAGCGCGAACCCGCCAAGCACCAGAAACACGAAACCGACAATATCCGCCGGCGCGAGCGAGCCATCCTGAAAAAATGACCCGACAAGAAGCGTGGTGATCGGCGTAATGCCTCCGATAAGTAAAAGAGATTTTGAGGCTTCGGTTTTATGCAGTGAAAGAAACAGAAACAGCATCGCAAGCAAAAACAGCGCGCCCGCAATAAGCGCGACACCAATAGTCATTATCGGCAACCCGAACACCCCGAAGGGAATCAAAAAAACCGCAAACAACCCAAGCACGCCCAGCCAAAATGTATAGGCGGCGGGGTTAAAAATACTTCGTTTCAGGAGCATCTTATCGAATACCGCAGATGTTCCAAGGATTATTTGCGCGATGATCGCAATAGGAAACCAACTCATAATGATAGAGGCTATAATTTAGGAATGAGAATCTATAATGAGCGAATTTGTTTTGCAAATTTCAGCATACGCTCGCGCGCTTGGACGTATTTTTCTTTCCCTTGTCGCGTAATCAACCTCTATTAACCCAAACCGTGGCCAGAAGCCCTTGTCCCATTCAAAATTATCCAACAGCGACCAGTGGAGATATCCGCGTACATCCGCGCCCTCACCTATCGCCCGCAATATATTTGCTAATGATTCCTTGATGAACCATTCGCGCTGCAAATCGTCGGCGTCGGCAAGTCCGTTCTCCGTGATATAGATGGGAAGATTATATTTTCTCAGTCCCATGAGAACATAATATATTGATTCGGGATACAGCTCCCAGCCCATATCTGATACCTTCTTATTCTCATTGCGATTAAACCCATAGTTAATGCGTGAATGATGGTAATGATTCAATCCGATGAAATCGGAGAACCCGTTTATTTTTTCAAGGAAATAATCGTTCCAAAACCAATCAGCTATTTTTTTAAGCAATCGGTTGGTTATTTTTCCCTGATAAGCTTCGAAATAGCTTTGATTATAGGCAAGACTGACCTGCGCCAATGGGAGATTCTTCTTTATCGCCTGATACGCTCCTTTATGAGCGGAAATGAGCCTGTTCAATACCTGCCAATATAAAATCGGATTTTTTGATCCATGGGGCCACGCCGCTTTTATATATACATGACCCGCGTAGATATTGGGCTCGTTGAGTGTGAGCCAGAAATGAACATCGTTCAATTCCTTGGAAATGAGTTCAGCATATCGAGCAAAATATTCCGGGGCACTCCTCCATCCCCAACCCCCTTTTTCTGCTACCCATAATGGCAACGGCCAATGCCATAAGGTGACGAACGGCTCTATGCCGCGCGCGCGAAGTGCCGCGATCACTTTCCGGTAATGCTCAATCTCCTTTTTATCAAACTCCCCTTCTCTTGGCTCAATACGGCTCCATTCAATAGAAAACCGATGCGCGGTGTGCCCGAGCGACTTGGCGATGTCAAAATCTTCTTCATAGCGATTATAGTGGTCGCATGCACGGCCTGAGATGTAATTATGCGGGTTTTGCGCCTGTATTTTAATATCAGGCCAGTTAGGTAAATTGCCAAATTTCTTTTCTGCCGCGGCGGCAAGCCGGTCCGCGTTCTCTTTCTCCCATTCCGTCCAGTCATTATACTGATTACCTTCAACCTGATGAGCGGCGGTTGCCGCACCCCACAGAAAACCGTCTGGAAATTGCCCCTTTTTCATATAAATGGTACGATTAAACTATTAATTCATTGTAATATGGATAAAGAAAAGCTCCAAACATTTTTTTTCCTAAGTTTACTGCTTGGCATATCTACGCTCGTTATTTTCGTGTTTTTGCCGTATCTCAGCGTCATTATCGTATCGGGCACGCTCGCAGTGGTGCTGTACCCACTCTACCGGCGTATTATGCGCGTAATACCGCACGAGACTTTTGCCTCGCTTATTACTGTTCTTATCGCGCTTTTGGTTATTTTCATCCCGCTCTTTATGTTTGGCGCCGCAGTCGTAACGCAGGCGGGAGAATTGTACCTCAGCATCACCAACGGCGCGAAAAACACCGACTTTGTAAATCAAGCCATACTGCTTATCCAAGAGAAATTAAAACTGTTCGCGCCTCAGGCGACATTCGACTTTGATGAATCGCTCAAACAGCTTCTCGGATGGATCCTCGGAAAAGTCGGCGTCATATTTTCCGAGGTCACTAATTTTATTCTTGGCTTCGTGTTGAGCATGCTCGCGCTGTATTATTTCCTGAAGGACGGCAAAAAACTCGAGGAAATGCTTATTGCCCTTAGTCCGCTGAAAGACACAGACGACAGAGAAATCTTTCACAAGATACATACGGCGGTGCATTCGGTGATATGGGGAACGATTGTGGTCGCGCTTGTGCAAGGAATATTGGTAGCAACGGGATTTTACATATTCGGCGTGCCTAATGGCGCATTGTGGGGCGCGTTTGCGGCAATCGCCGCGCTTATCCCGTTTGTAGGAACAACGATCGTCGTGCTCCCTGCTGTTGCGTACCTTTTTATCACCGGCAACTCGCTCGCCGCAACGGGCCTTATTATTTGGGGGGCGACCGCGGTCGGCCTCGTTGATAATATCCTCACCCCGAAGCTTATCGCCCGCGGTACGCGCCTACACCCTTTACTTATTCTTTTCTCCGTACTCGGAGGTCTTTCGCTGTTTGGCCCTTCTGGTTTTCTCATCGGCCCATTGCTTTTAAGCTTATTTTTCGCATTGCTTGATATTTATAGAAAACAGCTGATAACCGATACCATATAACAAATGGCGCTGTTGGTTATCTGTCGTTAGTTATTTAGTTATTCGTTACCATGTGGCATCAACTCTCGGTAAGCGAGGTAGAAAAAAAACTGCAAACGAACATACGCGAAGGGCTCACGGCGGCGCAGGCGAAAAAACAGCTTCTCGCATACGGAAAAAATAAAATAACCGAGGGCAAGACCGACGCGCTCCTTGTTCTTTTTTTGCGCCAATTCAAAAGCCCGCTTATTTTCGTGCTCGTCGCCGCAAGCGCGATCGTCTTTTTTTTGGGAGAATTCATAGACGCGGGGGTTATTCTTTTTGTTCTTCTTTTTAACGCGGTCGTCGGGGTCTTTCAGGAAGGAAAAGCGCAAAATACGCTTGCCGCGCTCAAGCAATTCGTCCAGACAAATGCAACCGTACTGCGCGACGGAAAAGAGATCATTATTCCCGACTCGGATATCGTGCCCGGAGACATTCTCATCCTGCAAGAAGGAGAAAAAATTGCAGCTGACGCGCGCATCCTGGAATCGGAAAATCTTTCTGTTGCTGAAGCGGCGCTTACCGGCGAATCGCACCCCGTGCGCAAAATAAGCGACCAAATCGATGTTGAGAATCTCCCCGTATCCGACCAGCGAAACATGGTGTTTAAAGGCACGTATGTCATGGTTGGTAGCGGCAGAGGGGTGGTCGTGGCGACCGGCAACAGCACGGTTATCGGCACAATCAGCCAATCCATCGCGCTCATCGATGCCGAAATCCCGTTGAAAGCGAACGTGCGCTATTTATCGCGCCTTATTGTTATGGTGGCAGGCGGCATTGTCAGCGCTCTTTTTTTGATCGGGATACTCGCGGGAAGATCAGCACTTGAAATGTTTACGGTCTCGGTCTCTCTGGCAGTATCGATCATTCCCGAAGGACTCCCTATCGTGCTCACGATCGTGCTCGCGAGCGGGGTATTCCGCATGGCGAAACGCAACGCAATCGTCAAAAGACTGCAAGCGGTGGAGGCGCTCGGCCAAGCGCGCGTGATCGCCGTCGATAAAACCGGCACCATCACAAAAAATGAAATGATGGTGAAGGAGGTATTCGTTGACGGCAAGCGATTTGAGGTGTCGGGAACCGGCTACGACCCTCATGGCAATATTAAACTCGGCAACGATATCATCGATCCCCTCGCTCACGCCGAACTGATGCACGCGGGAAAAGTCGCGGCATTTTGCGCGAATGCGCGCACAATGTTTATCGAGGAAACAAAAACATTCACCGTGTCGGGTGATCCAACTGAAGCGGCGTTGTTGGTGTTTGCACAAAAAGTCGGGTTCAATAAAAGCGCACTTGAGCATGAATCCAAAAAAGTAAGCGAAATACCGTTTGAGTATACAACAAAGTATCATGCGACCTCTCATATAAAAAACGGTGTACAATTCATCACGGTCGTCGGTGCGCCGGAGGTCGTGATGTCGTTCTCCACTACACTCTATAAAAATGGCCGCGCGGAATTGCTGACGCCTGCCGAAAAAAATGAACTTGAAAAAACATTTTTTCACATGCTTGAAAACGGCATGCGCGTCGTCGCGTTCGGCACCGCAGAGCTTCCGAGTGATTCACAGTTTGAAACGCATGATCATATTCCCCCGCTTACCTTCGGAGGCATGTACGGTATCCAAGATGGCCTCAGAGAGGAGGTGCCGGAGGCGATCGCGCAGGCACAAGCGGCAGGCATACGCGTCGTACTCATCACCGGCGATCATAAAATAACCGCGACCGCGCTTGCACGCGAGGCGGGCATTTATAAGGAAGGGCACGAGGTCCTCACCGGTGAAGATATGGAAGCGATGAGCGATATCGCGCTTTCTCAACGGCTGGATAATGTTTCGGTATTTGCGCGCGTAACGCCTGATCATAAATTGCGCATCATACAGGCATACAAAGGGCGCGGCGAAGTCATCGCGATGACAGGCGACGGCATTAACGACGCGCCTTCACTCGTCGCCGCCGACCTGGGCGTTGCCATGGGCAAAATTGGCACCGACGTCGCTAAAGAAGCGTCGGACATCATATTGCTCGATGACAATTTCAGCACCATCGTCGCCGCGATCGAAGAGGGGCGATCCATCTATAAAACAATAAAAAAGGTTATTCTCTATCTCTTTTCCACCAGCTTAGGCGAGGTACTTACCATCACGGGGGCGCTCATTATCGGACTTCCGCTTCCCATTCTCGGGGCGCAGATATTGTGGCTGAATCTCGTCACCGACGGTTTTCTCGATGTTACCCTCGCAATGGAACCAAAGGAAAAGATGCTTTTAAGCGGCACCTTCGAGCGCCCGAACAAATATCTCGTGGATTCGCTGATGGTGCGCCGCATGTTTGTCATGGCGCTTCCGATGATGATCGGGTCTCTCTTTTTATTCAACGAATACTATACAGACGATCTTGCCAAGGCGATGACCATTACGCTTACCGCGCTCGCCATATTCCAATGGTTCAACGCATGGAACTGCCGATCCGAAGATAAATCTATTTTTAGGATGAACTTCTTTTCAAATATGTATTTAGTGGGAGCGACGCTCATCGTGATCGGCCTTCAGATCATGGCGGTCTACGCCCCTTTTATGCATACGATACTGCGCACCGTTCCTCTCTTGTGGTATGATTGGGTTCTCGCCATTACCGTTGCATCTTCGATTATCGTCGCGGAGGAAATAAGAAAATTGATCAGCAGAAAAAAATATGTTTGATCTTGTCGCGCTCGTAAAAACTGCCGGATACGTGGGAATATTCGGCATGGTATTTGCCGAATCGGGTCTTTTTTTCGGATTCTTTTTCCCCGGAGAAAGCCTACTGTTTACCGCGGGCATCCTTGCCTCGCAAGGACTGCTTGATTTTTACATTCTCGCGCCGCTGGTGTTTGTGGGCGCAGTACTTGGCGATACCGTCGGGTATGCATTCGGCCGGAGAGTCGGCCCTGCGATATTTAAAAGCGAAGATTCGATATTCTTCAATAAAAATAATATCGAGCGCACCCGAATCTTTTATGAGAAGTACGGCACCAAAACGATCATCCTTGCCAGGTTTGTGCCTATCGTGCGCACCTTTGCGCCGATATTTGCCGGTGTTGGGCAAATGCGCTACCGCACCTTCCTTGCCTATAATATTATCGGAGGCGCTTTATGGGGGCTCGGCGTTACCGGTGCCGCGTATTATCTTGGCAACCTGATTCCCGATCTTGAGCGCTATCTCGTGCCGATCGTTGTGTTCATCATAATCATATCGCTTCTTCCGCTTATAATAGAATATCTTAAAGCACGACGCCGTCGCGAATAAACAAAAAAAGCCCAAGTGGTGATTATATACCACGAGGGCCTTGATGTTGGTGCTGTAAGGGTGAAAATGAGCTCCTCGGGATTTGGTTAGGCGACAATGATTGACTTGAGTTTCTTTAAATCCGCCTTGCCGACGCTTTCAATTCCGCGTTTCTGATACTCTGAAACAACTTCGGTGCTTGCTGTGGTCGAGTAAATTTTTATTCCTACCGCTCTGTCGGCAATCTCCAGTCCTTCGTTGCCATACCCGGTAAGAGAATGATCGAGAAAGACTACATCTGGTCTGTGCTCGGTGATCGCGCGAAGTGCATCTTCAACGCTGTGGCATTCCGCGAAAGGCACATTTGCATTGTTGAAGAAGATTTCCCGCAGACTGCTAAGCAATTCTGCGTTGTCATCAATAAACAGAAACTTCATGATTTTCACCTCCTCTTTATTTAATTGTATAAGAGCTATTCTAATAATTGAACTAGTGCGCCCTGTAGGGATTGAACCTACGACCTTCCGCGTGTGAAGCGGACGCTCTGCCACTGAGCTAAGAGCGCGAGGAGAATTATATTCCGAGTTTGTTGATGACCTTCTTATGCGGCAGCTCAAGCACATCAAGTACGAACCGATCGAACATTTTTTTGCGATAGAGGAACTCTTCGTTCGTCAAAAGCACATACCGAAGCTCCTTGCCGGCTTGCGCCTCAACGGAACGCAGGAAACGCTCTGCTTTCTTTTCCGTGATACGATCCCCCACTATCACGATCTCCGTGCGCGCCTTCTGCGCATGCACCAGTATACCGGCAATAATGAGAAGCTTCACCTGTCCGATTTTCTTTGCTTCGTGCAGTAAAAACTCATCCGATACAGGAGGGAATTTCAATACAAGACCCTTCACCTCGTTCAAATACGAAAATTTATAACTGATCGAAAACGAGTGGGCTGATTTTGATTTTAAAAACCCTTGTTTTTTGAGCTCCTTCAAATGACCTTTTATTTTCCCCGGAGACAGCTCAAGACGCTTCGCAATATCGCCGATATCAAAAAATTTACTGTGATTATACACAAAAAACTTCACGAGCCGTGATTTTATAGGTGAGCTGAAAAACTGTTCAAACATCATAGTAGTTATGTCATAATACCAAAAACCGTTCCTTTATGCAACGCACGAGGTGTGATAGGATGGAGGGAATGGAATCAACTCATTTTACGATCAGCACAAAAGAACTCATCCTCAAACAGGGAAAAGAGGGCGGCGGTACCGAAACATTCGTTTATGAGCCGTCAAACATTGAGGAAGAACGCCTTGGAAATCTCTATATCATAGGCCGACTTGAAAACCGTAAAAGCGAATTCGAATTTCTGCCGAATCTCGTCGCATCGGTTATTAAGCGTGAATTTTACAGGCTCGATGATGCGAATCCGGAGCTTCATTTTGAGAGCGCGCTCAAAAAAGCAAATGCGACGCTCCATGATATCGGGAAGGCAAACGAAGGCGTGCTCGAGGATGCTCATTTCTGCGTGGTAAATATTGCGGGCGAAACGATCCGCCTTTCAAAATTCGGAAATATTATTACCTTTCTGTACCGCGACAACGAAGTTGTTGACATGGCAAAAAAGTATAAGCACAAAAGTACGCGTGAACTTTTTTCCGCAGTAATCACCGGCAATGTCGCCCTTGATGATAAGTTCATCTTTAGCACCGGAAAGACCATCGATCTTTTTTCTGAAAAAGGCATTGAGAAGCTGTTTGCGCTTACCGGAGACGAGCAAGCGGATATCATTGGCAAGATATACCAGAAAAATGCGCGGGAGATCCCGCTTCCCGCGCAAGCACTTATCCTTCTTACGATCGCAAGCGCAAAAACAACATGGTTTCCGTTCGGTAAAAAATCAGGGACAAAAGTGAGTGTTGACGTCAGCGTGCAAAGGCGTTTCGCCGGCATTGGCACATTTATGAAACGCATGTTACGTGTGTTTGCCATGCTACGTACGCTCTCATTCAGAGATTTTCGTAAAAAAATAACTATATACTCCAAAGCCCCGCTTCATAAAAGAAACTTATTGATCTTTCTTGCCAGTGCGCTTATTTTTATCGTTGGAGGCAGTAGCTACGCATTCCTCAAAACACAAATCGCATTTATTGACGGCATACAAAAGAAAATAACCTCCGCAGATAAAGCAGACGACAAATATGCTGCTTTCGCGCTGCTTCATGAAGCCCAGGATAACGCTCTGCGCATGATTCCTTCTTTTCTTTTCGGCTCTCTCGCTCAAAAAATTGCTTATGAAATAGAAGTAAAAATAAATCTCTTGGCAGGCATTCACATTGCGCAACCCTCATACCGAGGAAAGATACCAACCTCTTCCATCCGCTTTCAGCCGCATTTTATCTTCGACGACAATGATTTTATTTATGTTTTCGGAAATGAGCCATCCGTATTCTATACACTATCAAAACAAACACATGAGGGGTCGTACACATTTCTCACTCAAGCACCTGCCGATTTTGAGATCGAAAGAATGTTCATGCGGAATGATGAATTATATATGATCAATGGTACGAAACGATCAGCGATCCTCTTTTCTCTTACGGACAAATCATTTACCAATGTGATAAAAACGCTCCAAAACACCCTTGCAATCAGCGCATCCAAAAATACCCGCACCTATGACGACACTGACTATGTGCTGGAGGGAGGAAATAAAATAATCAAAACGCCAAAACAAAAAAACGAGATGGTGGAAAAATATCTCTTAGGAACGCTTAGAGACATTGCAGATTTTACGGTTTCTTCCGACCAAAAGGAAATATACATACTCACTTCGCACGCGGTGTTTTCGGTTGTTCTTTAACTTTGCATTACAAAGCGTCAGATGCGAGGCGGAACGAAGCAGATGGCGTTTTGTAATGCAAAGTCATTAAACAAAAACACCCTCCTGATGTTCAGGAGGGTGTTTTCTCTGTGTCTATTATTTCAATTCTGCTGTCGCACCCGCTGCTTCCAATTTCTTCTTCATTTCCTCTGCTTCCGCTTTTGCCACGTTTTCCTTTACTACTTTCGGCGCTCCGTCAACGATATCTTTCGCCTCCTTTAATCCAAGGCCGGTGATCTCACGGACAGCCTTAATAACCTGTATCTTTTGCTCGCCCGCCGATTTCAATTCGACATTGAACGATGTTTTTTCTTCTACTGCCGCCGCGCCTTCCGCTGCGCCCGCAGCCATGACGGGAGCTGACGCAGACACACCAAACTTTTCTTCAAGCGCCTTTACGAGCTCGACAATATCAAGTGCGCTCATTTTCTCGATTTCTTCGATCAGATTCTTAAATTTATCCGACATATTTTTTTTTTAGTTACTACTATTATTACACTGCAGATTTACTTTCCCCTACTGCTTTGATTGCATAGACAAGCTTTGCAAGCGGGGCCTGCAACTGACCAAGCAACCGCGCATACAACTCTTCTCGCGTTGAAACTTTTGCAAGCGGAGCCATTCGCTCAGGCGCAACAAACGCATTATCGAGTATGCCTCCGATCACGGTGAACGACGCATTCTCTTTTGCTTTCGCGAATGTGTATATCGTGCGCACGGGAGTGATCTGATCATCGGCCGCAAAAACCACGCCGCATGCTTCAGGGATCTTTTTCATGTCAGCCGCCGACGCGTCGATTTTCGCTTTTTCAAGCGCCACGCGTAAAAGATTTTTTTTCACAACCTTAAAATCAATGCTTTTTGCTTTAAGCTCTTTTCGTAATTGCTTTAACTTCTCGACACTGATCTTTGCAAACGAAGTAAATAAAAGCACATTGCTTTTTGAAAGCTTGTCCGCGACCGATGCAACTATCGTCTCTTTTTGTTTTCTTGTAAGCGACATATACCACTATGTTAATACCCAATAAAAAAACGACCTTTTAAGGCCGTAGACGATCTTCACAAGAAAGATTGGAGTACACCTCGAGAGGGCTTATGTGCCTTTCAGCGTCGCCTCTTGTCTACGGTTTCTATTTAATTGTCGTATCCTACCTGTTTTTCGTGCCGGAGTCAACCCCCTGTTATTCCCCAGTACTGCCAAACCCGTTTTCTCCCCGATCACTCTCGACGAGTACTTCAACCACCTCGATCTGCACGCCTTCAGCTCTTTGGATCAGCATCTGAGCGATCCTCATCCCTTTTTTGATCTCAAACATCTCTTTCCCGGCGTTATACAATACTATCGCCACTTCGCCGCGATAATTCGCATCGATCACGCCTGCCATTGTGGTGATGCCATATTTCACCGCTAACCCGCTTCTATCCCAGACAAGTCCAACATATCCTTCAGGGATTTCCATTTTTATCCCAGTTTTAACCGCGCGCCTTTCCCCTACTCCAATGATCATCTCTTCCGCGGAATACAGATCAAGACCAGCATCTCCCATGATAGCATACCCCGGCGTTACCGCTTCTCTATCGATTTTTTGGATCTTCAATTTCATAATTACATAGTACCACAACAAACCTCACAAGCAATGCTTATTTTTGCATAATGCGAAGTATCGCCGCCTTAAACTTATCTTCGTCAAACCGATCGGCGACCTCCAAAAGATATGCGCGATCATAACGCGCGTTATTGCGTACTATCTTTCGCACGCCGTCGCGGATTTCCGAAGATGTCTGCTTATCAAAAAATTCTCCTGTTCTTCCTTCTTCCATCCACTCCATTGCCCCGCCTTTGCGATACGCAAGCACCGGCGTGCCGAAACTCAGCGCTTCTATCGCGCTGATTCCGAAATCTTCCTCGCATGCGACAATGAGCGCTATTGCATTGCAATAATGCTCCGCAAGCTCCTTGTCGGTGACAAATCCGCAAAAGGAGATATTTTTCCCTGCCTTCTTTTTAAGCCGCTTCTCTTCGGGTCCGGTGCCGACGATGACCAACGGCAATCCGAGTATCGTGAATGCATCTATTACCACGTCTATTTTTTTATATGCCGCCAAACGCGATACGAGTAAAAAATATTCCCGGGGATGCG
>ERZ1292633.950-Hain-H41-02um-R1-950-length-31959-cov-9_pt1 | contig 31959 bp, 22 predicted proteins | sample MGYA00564406_ERZ1292633 | MGnify/ENA primary metagenome ERZ1292633 (study PRJEB36523, sample SAMEA6512639) | groundwater metagenome | collected 2019-01-08 | study: AquaDiva: Metagenomics assemblies of 32 groundwater samples
TAGGTTCCAGCGCCTTACGGCATGGGGGTTCGAGTCCCTTCCTTCGCACCATGCCGTCGAGCGTGAAAAGTGGGTTACGAAAAGGGGGGGCCTCCTTTCGATTTCCCGGTTTAGTTACGGACTTTGAGGGATTTTGATGCAGACAAGTTTGGAGAATCTGGGCCAGCTCGAGCGCCGTCTGAACATGGCGGTGCCGGTTGATGAAATTGAGAAACAGGTGGATGAGCGGCTGACGAAACTCTCCCGCACTTTGCGCATGGCGGGCTTCCGACCGGGCAAGGTGCCGTTGAAGCTCGTCACACGGCAATACGGGCCGCGGGTGCGCTCCGAGGTCATAGGCGACGCAGTGCAAAAAGCCTTCAGCGACGCCGTGCGGGAGCAGAACCTCAAAGTGGCCGGCTACCCTCGCATCGAGCCCAAGCCAGGCGAGACAGACGCCAAGAGCATCGAGTTCAGCGCCACGTTCGAGATCTATCCGGAAGTGGTGCCGGGCGACATCGGCGAGAGCAGGATCGAGCGCCCCGCACTCACCGTGGGCGATGCCGAGGTCGACAAGACGCTGGAAATCCTGCGCAAGCAGCGCCGGCATTTCCACCAGGTGGAACGGCCGATAGCAGCGGGCGACCGCGTGACGGCGGATTTTTTGGGCAAGATCGACGGTGTCGAGTTTGCCGGCGGCAAGGCCAGCGATTTTGTCTTTGTTCCGGGCGAGAAGCAGATGCTGCCCGAGTTCGAGGCCAACGCCCTCGGACTTGCGGCCGGCGGGAGCAAGGCGTTCGAACTGACTTTTCCCGCCGATTATCACGGCAAGGACGTGGCCGGGAAGAGCGCCAGCTTCCAACTCTCGGTCAAGCTGGTCGAGGAGCCGCACCTGCCCGAGGTGGACGCCGAGTTTGCCCGGTCGCTGGGTGTGGCCGATGGCGACCTTGCCAAGATGCGCGCCGAGATCCAAGCCAATATCGAGCGCGAGGTGAAAAAACGCACCCAAGCCGATATCAAGAACAAGGTCATGCAAGTGCTGCTCGACGCAACCAAGATCGATCTTCCCAAGGCGCTGATCGAGATGGAAACGCAGCGCCTGGTGCAGGCCACGCGCGCCGACCTGGAGGCGCGTGGCATGAAGATCGAGCAGTTGCCCCTCAATCCGGAGATGTTCGAGCAGCAGGCGCGGCGCCGCGTTTCGCTGGGTTTGATCATGGCGGAATTGGTGAAAGAGCATGATCTTGCGGCCAAACCGGAGCAGGTGCGCGCCATGGTCGAGGAGCAGGCCGAGAGCTACGAGCATCCCGATGAAGTGGTAAAATGGCTTTATTCGCAGCCTCAGCGCCTGTCCGAGATGGAAAGCCTGGTGCTGGAAGACAATGTTGTCGCCTGGGTGCTCGATCACGCCAAGGTCGGGGACAAGGCTGTGAATTTCGATGAATTTATGGGGAAGGCATGATGCAGCCGGGTTGGAAGCCGCGCGCGGCGGGATGGACGGAGACGCAGGCGGAGCGTGAAGGTCCCCAAGGCCTGGGTTTGGTTCCCATGGTCATCGAGCAGAGTGGCCGGGGCGAGCGCGCCTACGACATCTACTCGCGCCTGCTGAAGGAGCGGGTAGTGTTTCTGGTGGGCGTGGTGAATGAAATGACGGCCAACCTGATCGTCGCCCAGTTATTGTTCCTCGAGTCGGAAAATCCAGACAAGGACATATCCTTTTACATCAATTCGCCGGGCGGTTCGGTATCCGCAGGACTAGCGATCTACGACACCATGCAGTTCATCAAGCCCGACGTGAGCACCTTGTGCGTCGGACAAGCGGCCAGCATGAGCTCGTTCCTGCTCGCCGCGGGCGCCAAGGGCAAGCGTTTCTGCCTGCCCAATTCGCGCGTCATGATCCATCAACCCATGGGCGGTTTTCAGGGGCAGGCTTCGGACATCGAAATCCACGCCAAGGAAATTCTGTACCTGCGTGCCCGCTTGAACGAGATGCTGGCCCGGCATACCGGCCAGAGCGTGGAGACCATCGCGCGCGACACCGATCGGGACAATTTCATGTCGGCCGACGAGGCAGTGAAATACGGCTTGGTGGACAATGTGCTGAGCAATCGCGCCGCCGCCCAAAAATGAGGCTTAAATGACCGAAAAAAACACCGGTGAAAAGCTTCTCTACTGTTCCTTCTGCGGCAAGAGCCAGCATGAGGTGAGGAAGCTTATCGCCGGACCGTCGGTGTTCATCTGCGACGAGTGCATCGAGCTGTGCAACGATATCATCCGCGAGGAAACCAGCACCGACAAGAGCGGCAAAACAGGCAAGTCCGATCTGCCCACGCCGAGGGAGATCTGCGATATTCTGGACGAGTATGTAATCGGTCAGGAACTGGCGAAGAGAATCCTGTCGGTGGCGGTATATAACCATTACAAGCGGCTCAAGCACCTGTCCAAGAACGATGAGGTCGAACTCGCGAAGTCGAACATCCTGCTGATCGGACCCACGGGCTCGGGCAAGACCCTGCTCGCGCAGACGCTGGCGCGGATGCTGAACGTGCCCTTCGTCATCGCCGACGCGACCACCCTGACTGAAGCGGGTTATGTCGGAGAGGACGTCGAGAACATCATCCAAAAGCTGCTGCAGAACTGCGACTACGATGTGGACAAGGCCAAGCGCGGCATCGTCTACATCGACGAGATCGACAAAATTTCGAGGAAATCGGACAACCCCTCGATTACCCGCGACGTCTCGGGCGAGGGCGTGCAACAAGCGCTGCTGAAGCTGATCGAGGGCACCATCGCCTCGGTGCCGCCGCAGGGCGGCAGGAAGCATCCCAACCAGGATTTCGTTCAAGTGGATACGACCAACATCCTGTTCGTCTGCGGCGGGGCCTTCGATGGTCTGGAAAAGATTATTCGCAATCGTTCGGAGAAGAGCGGCATCGGTTTCGGCGCCGACGTGCGCAGCCTCAAGGACAGCAAAGACATCACGGCGGTGCTGCGGGCGGTCGAGCCGGAGGACCTGATCAAGTATGGGCTGATCCCGGAGTTCGTCGGGCGCATGCCGGTGATCGCCACCCTCGAAGAACTGGACGAGGCGGCGTTGATGCAGATCCTGACCCAGCCGAAGAACGCGCTGATCAAGCAGTACCAGAGGTTGTTCGGCATGGAGGGAGCGGATCTGGAAATACGTCCGCCGGCGCTGTCTGCCATTGCGCAGAAAGCGCTTGCGCGCAAAACCGGCGCCCGCGGCTTGCGCTCCATCCTCGAGCAGGTGCTGCTCGACACGATGTACGAGCTGCCGACCATGGAAAACGTAAGCAAGGTGGTGATCGACGAGCCGACGGTCCGCGGCGAAGGCAAGCCGCTCTTGATCTACTCCGACCCGCCCAAGGTCGCAGGTTCTCTTTCATGAGAACGCCGAGCGGGGTTGAACTGATGTTTCCCGCCCCCATCTTACCAGCAAATACTCCCTCGAGGTTGCGCCATGTCCGCTACTGAATATTCTCCCGATCCGACCCAGTTTCCGCTGCTGCCGCTGCGGGACGTGGTGGTCTTTCCGCACATGGTGATTCCGCTTTTTGTCGGCCGCCCCAAGTCGATCAAGGCGATGGAAATCGCCATGGAAACCGGAAAAAGCATCATGCTGGCAGCGCAGAAATCCGCGGCCAAGGACGAGCCCGCCGCCGAGGACATGTACCAGATCGGTTGCATCGCCAACATACTGCAGATGCTGAAGCTGCCTGACGGCACGGTAAAGGTGCTGGTCGAAGGCAGCCAGCGTGCGGTAATCAAGGAAATCGAGGACCAGCGCAGCCATTACGTTGCCGTGGCCCGCCCCGTGCCGGCGGATGCGAGCGACAACAACGAGGTCGAGGCCATGCGCCGGGCGCTGGTGACGCAGTTCGACCAGTACGTGAAGCTGAACAAGAAGATCCCGCCGGAAATACTGACCTCGCTCGGCGGCATCGAGGAGGCCGGGCGCCTGGCGGACACCGTCGCTGCACATCTGCCGCTGAAGCTGGAACAAAAGCAGCAGGTGCTGGAGATGTTCGACGTCAAGGCGCGTCTGGAGCATCTGCTCGGGCAGCTCGAGACCGAGATCGACATCCTGCAGGTGGAGAAGCGTATTCGCGGCCGGGTCAAGCGCCAGATGGAGAAGAGTCAGCGCGAGTATTACCTGAACGAGCAGGTCAAGGCCATCCAGAAGGAGTTGGGCGAGGGCGAAGACGGTGCGGACCTGGACGAGTTCGAGAAAAAGATCAAGGCGGCGCGCATGCCCAAGGAGGCGCGCCTGAAGGCCGGGGCCGAACTGAAGAAGCTGCGCCTGATGTCGCCCATGTCGGCGGAAGCCACCGTGGTGCGCAACTATATAGACATCCTAGTGGGATTGCCGTGGAAAAAACGCAGCAAGATCTCCAAGGACATCGGCGCCGCGGAGAAAAGCCTGGACTCCGATCACTACGGCCTGGAGAAGGTCAAGGAACGCATTGTCGAGTATCTGGCGGTGCAAAGCCGCGTGGACAAGGTGAAAGCGCCTATTCTGTGCCTGGTCGGCGCCCCCGGCGTCGGCAAGACCTCGCTCGGCCAATCCATCGCGAAAGCCACCCACCGCAAATTCGTGCGCATGTCCCTGGGCGGGGTGCGCGACGAGGCGGAGATTCGCGGCCATCGTCGTACCTATATCGGTTCCATGCCGGGCAAGATCCTGCAGAACATGGCTAAAGTCGGCGTGCGCAATCCCCTGTTTCTGCTGGACGAGGTGGACAAGCTGGGCATGGACTTCCGCGGCGACCCGTCTTCGGCGCTGCTCGAAGTCCTGGATCCGGAGCAGAACCACACTTTCGTCGATCACTACGCCGAGGTCGAATACGATTTGTCGGAAGTGATGTTTGTCGCCACCGCGAACACGCTCAATATCCCGCCGGCGCTGCTCGACCGCATGGAAGTCATTCGGCTTTCGGGCTACACCGAGGACGAGAAGGTGAACATCGCCACGCGCTATCTGCTGCCCAAGCAGCTCAAGAACAACGGCCTCAAGCTCGAGGAGGTTTCGATCACCGAATCGGCCATCCGCGACATCATACGCTACTACAGCCGGGAAGCGGGAGTGCGCAGTCTGGAGCGCGAGATATCCAAGATTTGCCGCAAGGTGGTGAAGACCCTGGTGACCAAGAGCCGCGACAGCAAAATCGTGGTCACGGCGAAGAACCTGGACAAGTTCCTGGGCGTGCGCAAGTACGCCTTCGGCATCGCCGAAAAGAAAAATCAGGTTGGACAGGTGACCGGCCTCGCCTGGACCGAGGTCGGCGGCGAGCTGTTGACGATTGAAGCGGTAGTGATGCCGGGCAAGGGCAAGAGCATCACCACCGGCAAGCTCGGCGAAGTAATGCAGGAATCGATCCAGGCCGCGCTTACCGTGGTGCGCAGCCGTTCGGCCAAACTGGGCATCGCCGAAGATTTTTATCAGAAGATCGATCTGCACATCCACCTGCCCGAGGGCGCCACGCCCAAGGACGGACCCAGCGCCGGTATCGGCATTTGCACTGCCATGGTATCAATTCTCACCGGCATCCCGGTGCGTGCCAATGTGGCCATGACAGGCGAGATCACGCTGCGCGGCGAGGTATTGCCGATAGGTGGATTGAAGGAAAAACTTCTCGCGGCCCACCGCGGCGGCATCAAGACGGTTCTGATTCCGGAGGAAAATCTGAAGGATCTGGCCGAAATTCCGGACAACGTCAAGAATCGCCTCGAAATCCTGCCGGTAAAATGGATCGATCAGGTGCTTGAACTCGCGCTTGAACACCGACCCGAGGCGCTGACCAAGAACGAGGATGTCGCACCGATCACTCCTGCCGCCGATGGCCAACCGGTAAGCGGCGTCATCACGCACTGATCGCCGCGCGGTGATACCATAGTTATATTGCCACGTTCAATAATTGAAGAGGGGGGTTGAAACATGAATAAATCCGAAATGATCGATCAGATCGCCAAGTCGGCCGATATCTCCAAGGCGGCGGCCGGGCGCGCGCTGGATGCAACCGTGACGGCGATCAAGACCACCATGAAAAAAGGCGGCATGGTGACACTGGTTGGATTTGGCACTTTTTATGTGGGCAAGCGCGCAGCGCGCAATGGACGCAATCCGCGCACCGGCGCAAGCATCAAGATCAAGGCCGCGCGGGTGCCGAAATTCCGCGCTGGCAAAGCACTGAAAGATGCGTTAAACTAACGCCCTTTTTGGACAAGAGCGCGCCGCGTCTCGGTCCAAGAGGGTGCTTAGCTCAGTTGGTAGAGCGTCGCCTTTACACGGCGGATGTCGGGAGTTCGAGCCTCTCAGCACCCACCAGGGCTGTACCGCATTGCTGGAGTGGTAGTTCAGTTGGTTAGAATGCTGCCCTGTCACGGCAGAGGTCGCGGGTTCGAGTCCCGTCCACTCCGCCAACAAACCAAGGCGAACCCAGACAGGGGTTCGCCTTTTTATTTGAGAGCTTAACTTCATGTTCGATCTAATCCATAAGCACAAGACGCTGGTGCAGTTGCTGCTGGCGCTGATGGTGCTTCCGTTCGCATTCTGGGGAATCGAATCCTATCAACGCAATTCCAGCACGGCGCAGGATCTGGCCGAGGTAAGCGGGCAGAAAATCACACTGCAGGAATTCGCCCAGGCGCAGCGCGATCAGCAGGAGCGCTTGCGCTCGCTCCTCGGCCGCAATTTCGACCCAGCGCTGTTGGATACGCCGGAACAACGAGCCGAGCTTCTCGACGGCCTGATACACCAGCGTTTGCTCGCGATGCAGGCGTTCAAGAGCAATCTGGTGGTGACCGATCAGCAGTTGCGCGAGATCATTACCGGCCTGCCCGCGTTTCAGGAAAATGGAAAGTTCTCCAAGGCGCGCTACGACGCCTTGCTGCGCGCGCAAGGAATGAGCGACGTCGTGTTTGAGGCACGCCTGCGCCGGGACGTGGAGATGCAGCAATTGAACGGTGCGGTGGCCGATTCGAGTCTGGTGGCGAAAGAACAGGTCAGGCAGATGCTCGCGATCCAGGGGCAACAACGAGAAATCTCCGAGGTGTTGCTGTCATACGAGCAGTTCACCGGCGAGGTCAAGCTCGCACCGGATGCGGTCAAGGCGTATTACGACGGCCATCAAACCGAATTCCAGGTTCCCGACCAGGTGCGGGCCGAATTCGTGGTGCTCAATGCCGCTGCGCTGGCGGCACTGGAGACGGTGAGCGAGGCAGACTTGCGCGCCTGGTACGACAGCAACGTGGGCGCCAAGTTCGAGGCGCGGGTTGCGGCGAAGAAGAAGGCGGAAGAGCTGCTCGCGCAATTGCGGGCCGATCCGGGCAAATTCGCGGAGCTGGCGCAGCAGCACTCTCAGGATCCCGGTTCCAAGGACAACGGCGGCGACCTCGGTTTCTTCGCCCGCGGCGCCATGGTCAAGCCTTTCGAGGAGGCGGTATTCAAGTTGAAGCCGGGACAGATGAGTGGCATCGTCGAGACCGACTTTGGATTCCACATTATCAAGCTGACCGGGATCAAACCGGCGAAGGATGGCGATCCCGAGCAGCGCCGGGCGAGCCATATCCTGATTAATGCGCCGGCTGCGGCCAAGGACTTTCAGACGATGCGCGCCGACATCGAAAAGGAACTGAAGAAGCAGCGTCTGGGCAAGAAATTTGCGGAGGCTGCGGAAACTTTCACCAATCTTGCCTACGAGCAACCGGACAGCCTGCAACCAATCGCCGACAAATTCAAACTCAAGATCCAGCAGTCCGGATGGCTCACGCGCAGGGCCGATACGGCAGCCGGCGCCCTCAACAATCAGAAGATACTGGATGCACTGTTCTCCCCTGATTCGCTCAAGAGCAAGCACAACACCGAGGTGGTGGACGCGGGCGCCGACACGCTGCTGGTGGCGCGTGTGGTGGAGCACAAACCCGCGGCGGTGAGACCGCTGGATGAAGTCAAGGCCGAGATTGCGAAAAAACTGATCCAGCAGGAAAGCATGGCGTTGGCGAACAAGCGCGGCGCGGCAAAATACACGGAAGTGCAGCAAGGCAAGGACGCAGGGATCGCCTGGGGCGCCGCCAAGATGGTCGGCCGCCAGGGCAAGCCGGCTGTGCACCCGGACGCGCTGAAGGCAATCTTCCGCGCCGATATCAGCAAGCTGCCCGTGTATTTGGGCGTGGAATTGCGCGATCGAGGCTATGGTTTGTACCGGATTTCGCGCGTCATCGACGCGCCGCCGGCCGACGACGCAAGTGAGAAAAGCATGCGCGAGCAGCTGGCGCGGCAGGCGGCGCAGCAGGACTACGCCGCTTATCTGGCCAGCCTAAGGGCCGGGACCAAGATCGAGATCAACAAGGCAAACCTGGAGAAAAAGGGCGGGTAGCCCGCCATCGCGCGCCCGAGTCGCGCGCGGGGCACCGCAAGCGCTGATTACGGTTCTACCGTGCCCAGCGCCGTAGTATTAAAGCCGCCGTCTACGAATGTCACTTCGCCGGTGATTCCGCTGGCGAGGTCGCTGCACAGGAACGCTACGACATTGCCGACTTCGTCTATGCTGACATTGCGCCGCAACGGCGCGTGCTTCTCATTGTAGCTCAGCAGTTTGCTGAAATTGCCGATACCGGCAGCAGCCACGGTCTTGATTGGCCCGGCAGAGACTGCGTTGACGCGGATACCCTTCGGCCCCAGGCTCGCAGCCATGTAGCGCACCGAGGCTTCGAGGCTGGCCTTGGCCAGACCCATCACGTTGTAGTTCGGCATGGTGCGTATCGCACCGAGGTAGGTGAGCGTCAGCAGCGCCGCTTGCCGGCCCCGCATCATCGGCAATGCCGCTTTGGCCAGCGCAGCGAAGCTGTAGCTCGATACATCGTGCGCGATGCGAAACGCCTCGCGCGAGATGCCTTCCAGGAAATCTCCGACAATCGCTTCGCGCGGGGCGTAGGCGATCGAGTGCACCAGGCCGTCCAGGCCATCCCAGCTGTTGCCGAGTTCGGCGAACAGGCTGGCGATCTCGTCGTCGCTTGCAACGTCGCAGGGAAACACCAGACGGCTGCCAAACTCGGCGGCTATATTGGTGACGCGCTCCTTGAAGCGGTCGTTCTGGTAGGTAAACGCGAGTTCGGCGCCTTCGCGATGACAGGCACGGGCGACGCCATAGGCGATCGAGCGGTTGCCGAGCACGCCGGTGATGAGGAGACGCTTTCCTGCCAGAAAACCCATGGTGACTCCGGGATGCGCAAAAAACGAATTATACCGGGGTGACGCCCCGTGCGGGTTCGGCTAAACTCAGGCGGTGCGTTTTCTCATTGCGTTCGCTTGTTTGCTCCTGCTCGCCGGATGCGGCGAGGTCTGGAACAATCCCTATCCGGCGAGCGACTCCGGCAAGAACATTCTCTACAGTTCTTTCTCCGAGCGTCCCAAACATCTGGACCCGGCGCAGGCTTATACCGCCGACGAGTATGATTTCATCTGGCAAGTGTACGAGCCGCCGTTGCAGTACCACTATCTCAAGCGTCCTTACGCGCTGATCCCGGCAACCGCTGCCGCCATCCCCAAGGCGCGCTATTTCAGCGGCGCCGGCACCGAGTTGCCCGCAAGCGCCAGGGACATCGCCTACAGCGTTTATGAGATCCACATCAAGCCCGGCGTTCGCTACCAGCCTCATCCAGCGTTTGCCAAGGATGCCGCCGGGCGCAGCCTCTATCTGAACCTCACACCGGGGGATTTGCGCGACAAGTTCAAGCCTGCCGATTTCCCCCGGAGCGGCAGCCGCGAGCTGGTGGCAGCGGACTACGTCTACCAGATCAAGCGCCTCGCGCATCCGCGCGTACATTCGCCCATACTCGGACACATGAGCGACTATATCGTCGGCCTCAAGGAATATGCGGTTCTGCTCGAAAATGAGGAAAAAGCACTGCAGGCGGAACGTCCGGAGCGGGCGCCGCCCGTCTGGGACAGTCTGGCGCGGCACGAGATTGCCGGAGTCGAAACCGTAAATCGCTACACCTATCGCATCAAGGTGCGTGGCAAGTACCCGCAGTTCATCTACTGGCTGGCCATGCCTTTCTTCGCTCCGGTGCCGCCCGAGGCCGACCGTTTCTACGCCCAGGCCGGCATGGCGGAGAAAAACCTGAGCCTCGATTGGTATCCGGTAGGCACCGGTCCTTACATGCTTGGCGAAAACAACCCGAATGCGCGCATGGTGCTTTCGCGCAACCCCAATTTTCGCGGCGAGCCCTATCCTTCCGCGGGCGAGCCGGAGGACGCGGCGCTCGGGTTGCTCGCCGACGCCGGCAACACCGCGCCGTTCATCGACACCATCGTGTTCACGCGCGAAAAAGAGGGTATCCCGTACTGGAGCAAGTTCATGCAGGGCTATTACGACCAGTCCGGCATCAGCAACGACAACTTCGACAATGCCGTGCGCATCAGCATAGAAGGCGAGGCGGGACTGTCGCCGGAGATGGAGAGTCGCGGTATCCGGCTCAAGACCTCGGTTGCCACGTCGGTCTATTACCTGTCGTTCAACTGGCTCGATCCGGTGGTAGGCGGGCAGGGTGATGCGGAGCAAGAGGAGCGTGCGCGCAAGTTGCGCCAGGCGATTTCGATCGCCGTCGACAACGAGGAATTCATTTCGATATTTGCCAACGGCCGCGGCGTCGCCGGACAGGGCCCGATCCCGCCGGGGATTTATGGATTCCGTGGCGGCGACGACAGCTTCAATCCGGTTGTATACGAAAAGACCGGGAGCGCATGGCGCAGAAAATCGGTCGCGCAGGCGAAAAAACTCGTCGCCGAAGCAGGTTACCCCGACGGACGCGATGTCAATACCGGCCAGCCGCTGGTGCTGTACCTGGATACCACCGGCGGCGGTCCGGGCGGCAAGGCGCGGCTGGACTGGTACCGCAAGCAGTTCCAGAAAATCGATATCCAGCTCGAATTTCGCACCAGCGACTGGAACCGCTTTCAGGAAAAAATCCGCAAGGGTAATACGCAACTGTTCTTCCTCGGCTGGAACGCCGACTATCCGGATCCGGAAAATTTCATGTTCCTGCTGCACGGGCCGCAGGGAGCAGTGAAACTGGGCGGGGAGAACAAGGCCAATTACGCCAACCCGGAATTCGATCGCCTGTTCGAACAGATGAAGAACATGGAGAACGGGCCCGAGCGCCAGAGGATCATCGATCGCATGGTGACGGTACTGCGCCAGGATGCACCCTGGGTCTGGGGCTACCACCCTAAGGACTACAGCCTGTACCACGCCTGGCTCGCCAACGTGAAGCCCAACCAAATGGCGCGGAACGGCCTCAAGTTCTACCGCCTGGACATGGCGCAGCGCGAAGCGAGGCGGGCCGAGTGGAATCGACCCGTGGTCTGGCCGGTGCTGCTTATTCTGGCGCTGCTGGTTTTGGGCACGCTGCCTGCGCTGCGCACCTGGCGCGCGCGCGAACTCGCAAGGGCCTAGATTCCGCCATGTACGCCTACATCGTCCGCCGCGCGATCTACGCTGTTTTCATTCTCATCGGCGTCAACTTGATCACCTTCGCGCTGTTCTTCAAGGTGAATACGCCCGACGACATCGCGCGCCTGCAGCTCGGAGTGAAATGGGTCACGCCCGAGGCGATCGCCAAGTGGAAGGCCGACCGCGGCTACGACAAACCGCTGCTGTACAACGAGAAGGCCACGGGCCGGCACAAATTCACCGAAACCATCTATTTCGAGAAGTCGGTGGAAATGTTCCGTTTCAACTTCGGCCGCGCCGACGACGGTCGCGATATCGCCTACGAAATCAGCATGCGCATGTGGCCCAGCCTCGCGCTTGCAATGCCGGTGTTTCTGGTCGGTTTGTTGCTGCAGATTACGTTCGCCTTGATGATGGCCTTTTTCCGCGCCACCTATATCGACTTCTGGGGTGTGGTGCTGTGCGTCGTCATGATGTCGATCTCCGGCCTGTTCTACATCATCGGCGGCCAGTACCTGATTTCCAAGTTGTGGAGCCTGGTGCCGATCTCGGGCTATGCAGAAGGGTTCGATGCGCTCAAATTCCTGGCGCTGCCGGTGGCGGTGGGGGTGATCGGCGGCATCGGCAGCGGCGCGCGCTGGTATCGCACCATATTCCTGGAGGAGGTCGGCAAGGATTACGTCAGGACGGCGCGCGCCAAAGGCTTGTCCGAAGTCGTGGTATTTTTCCGCCATGTGCTGAGGAACGCCATGATTCCCATCCTTACCGGCGCAGTGGTGGCGATTCCGCTGCTGTTCATGGGCAGCCTGGTCGCAGAGTCTTTTTTCGGCATTCCCGGGCTGGGCAGCTATACCATCGAGGCGATCCAGGCGCAGGATTTCGCCGTGGTGCGCTCGATGGTGTTCATCGGTTCGTTGCTCTACATCCTGGGCCTCCTGCTCACCGACATTTCCTACACGCTGGTGGACCCGCGCGTGAGGTTCGAATAGTGCCGATCCTGCCGGTCATCCTCTGGACCGACGCACTGGTCTACCTGCTCGTTGCGGTGGTAGCGGGCTTTGTCTGGTATGTGCGCCGCCACGAGCATCTGCGCGCGCCCTGGTGGCGCGTGGCGCAGACGCCGGCGGCGATGAGCGCCCTGGTGGTGCTCATGGTCTTCATACTTATCGGATTGCTCGATTCACTGCATTTCCGCCTGGCCCTGCCGGCGGCGCCGGGGACCCAGGCCGACCGGACCGCATCCCGGGATGTCGCCTACGCCGTGGAGGTGAAAAGCACGCTGGATCTGCTGCTCGCCTCGATTTCGAGCAGGCTGGAACGCACCTATTCCGCGCCGCTCGCGACCCACGCGTACGCCAAGGAGACGGTGGAAGTGCAAGGCGAGGATGGCAAAGCCGGCAAGCAGGTGCGCGACTATCCGCGACTAACGCATGGAGGAGCGCATCTGCAGGATCCACTGCGGGACCGGCAAGCCGACGTGCTGCTCACCGCGTTTCGCGGGATGGCGCTCGCCCTGCCGCTGTGGCTGCTGCTGTCGCTCGTGCTGGTCGCCGCCTGCACCCCGGCCGAGCGGGTGGCATCGCGCGATTTCTGGCGCGCCGTCTGGGGCGGGGAAACCGAAGTGCCGTGGCGCTCGATGCTGATCACGCTCGCCCTGCTGTTGCTGGTCGCCGTGCCGGTCGCCCTGCTGTCGGCGCACTATCACGCGCTCGGCACCGACAAGGTCGGATTGGACGTGCTCTACCAGTCGCTGAAGAGCGTGCGCACGGCACTGGTGATAGGCACCTTGACCACGCTGGTCATGTTGCCCTTTTCAGTACTTCTAGGAATCATGGCGGGGTATCTGCGCGGCTGGGTGGACGATCTGATCCAGTACTTTTACACCACGCTGAACTCGATCCCGGCGGTCCTTTTGATTGCCGCTGCCGTGCTGGTGCTGCAGGTGTATATCGAAACCCATCCCGGCCTGTTTCCGACCGCGGCGCAGCGCGCGGATTTTCGCCTGCTTTGGCTGTGCATCATTCTCGGCGTCACCAGCTGGACCGGGCTCTGCCGACTGCTCCGCGGCGAGGCACTCAAGCTGCGCGAACTGGAATACGTGCAGGCGGCGCAGGCCTTCGGCGTTTCGGAGTGGCGCATCATGCTGCGGCATATCCTGCCCAACGTCATGCACATCGTGCTGATCTCCGTAGTGATGGACTTCTCGGGTCTGGTTCTGGCGGAGGCGGTGCTGTCCTATGTCGGTGTGGGTGTCGATCCTTCCATGATCAGCTTCGGCACCATGATCAACGCCGCGCGCCTGGAAATGGGGCGCGAGCCCATGGTGTGGTGGTCGCTGGCGAGCGCCTTTGTGTTCATGCTGGCCCTGGTGCTGGCGGCTAATCTGTTTGCCGACGCGGTGCGCGATGCCTTCGATCCGCGCGTGCGCATAGGCGGCAGGAAACTGCGGATTGCCGAGGGCTGAAGCATGAGCGCGCTGCTGGACATAAGGGATCTGAAGACCTGGCTGGACAGTTCGGGCGGGACAGTGCGCGCGATAGACGGCGTCAGCCTCGAAGTGGAACGCGGAGAGACCTTTGCCATTGTCGGCGAGTCGGGTTGCGGCAAATCCATGACGGCGCTGTCGGTCCTGCGGCTGCTGCCCGAGGCGGGGCAGGTCGTCGGCGGCTCGGTGCTGCTTGGCGGCGAGGATCTGCTGTGCCTGCCGGAGACCGCCATGCGCGGCGTGCGCGGCCGGCGCATCGCCATGATTTTTCAGGAGCCGGCGACCAGCCTCAATCCGGTGCTGACCGTCGGGATGCAGATCGCCGAGGTGCTGCAACGGCACACCGCGCTGCGCGGCAAGGCCGCACACAAGCGCATGCTGGAGCTGCTCGACGCCGTGGGCATTCCGGATCCTGCCCGGCGCCTGGATGAATATTCATTCCAGCTATCCGGCGGGCTGAAACAGCGCGTCATGATTGCGGTAGCGCTGGCGGCGGAGCCGGACTTGCTTATCGCAGACGAGCCGACTACTGCGCTCGATGTGACCATTCAGGCGCAGGTGCTGGATCTGCTGTCCGAGCTGCAGCGCCGTAACGGCATGGCGATCTTGCTGATCACCCACGATCTGGGCGTGGTGGCGCAAATGGCGCATAAGGTGGCGGTGATGTATGCCGGCCAGATCATCGAAGTCGCCCCGCGCGAGCAGTTCTTTCGTACGCCGCTGCATCCGTATTCGCGCAAGCTGTTTCAGGCGTTGCCCGGTAGCGCCAGCCGCGGCGGCGATCTGGCAGTGATCCGGGGTCAGGTCCCGCCTTTGACCACGCGGTTCAGCGGCTGCCGCTTTGCCGAGCGCTGCGATTTTGCCTGGGAGCGCTGTCACTCCGAAGTACCGGGATTGACAACTGCTGGTCCCGGACAACGGATTCGCTGCCATTTGTATGATAGGGATGAGGCAGGGCGGCGGGGTGCGGGGGAAATACCCGTAGTCCAAGCGCTCCACGCTGCATCCGCAATCGCATCTTCCGCGCATTCCAGCGTTGGCGGCGCCGCATTGTTGAGCGTGCGCGAGCTCAAAGTGCACTTTCCCATCCGCAAGGGCCTGTTCAAGCGCACGGTGGGACAGGTGAAGGCGGTCGACGGCATGTCATTTGAGCTTGCGTCGGGGACGACGCTGGCTCTGGTGGGAGAGTCCGGCTGTGGCAAGACCACTGCCGGCAAGGCGATCCTGCAGCTGATCCGACCCAGCGCCGGCTCGGTGCGGTTCGAAGGCCACGAACTGACCCGGCTGCGTGGAGGGGCCCTGCGCCGGCGGCGCGCCGATTTCCAGCTCATTTTCCAGGACCCGTATGCCTCGCTCAATCCACGCATGCGCGTCGCGGATATCCTGGCCGAAGGCATGCAGGCGCTGGGAGTGGCCGATACGCCCGCGGAGCGCGCAGCGCGCATGGACCGGATGCTGGCGCAGGTGGGGCTGAATGCGGATGCCAAACTGCGCTATCCGCATGAATTCTCCGGCGGGCAACGCCAGCGTATTGCGATCGCGCGCGTCCTGGCGGTCAATCCGAAGCTCATCGTCTGCGATGAACCCACCAGCGCGCTCGACGTTTCGGTGCAGGCACAGATACTCAATCTGCTGAAGCAACTGCAACGCGATCTCGGCCTTGCCTATCTGTTCATTACGCACAACATCGCCGTGGTCGAACATCTGGCGCACGCGGTCGCGGTGATGTATCTGGGAAGAATCGTCGAACGCGGCAGCGTCGACGAGGTATTGCGCACGCCTAAACATCCCTATACCCAGGCTCTACTGTCGGCGGTGCCGGCGCTGGATCAGGCGGGTGAGCGCAAGATCATACGCCTGCAGGGCGAGCTGCCTTCTCCGGCCAATCCGCCGCTAGGCTGCCATTTCCACCCGCGGTGCCCGCAGGCAATGCCTGAGTGCAAGCTGGACTATCCCGATTCAGTGCGCACCGGCGACAGCCACGAAGTGAGTTGTTTGTTATACCGCGCGCAAAGCCGCTGAACGGCCTGGATTTTCGCGCCGGGCCTGCGCCGCAGCTTACTTTTTTCCCTTGGTGGGGCGTTTTTTCTTGGTTGACTTCGCGCTCTTCACCGGAGCCGCCTGGCGCACCTGGATCACCAGGCGCTGGCCGGCCGTAAGCCGCCCGATCTGGTTCCATTTACGCAAGTCGTCCGTGCTGATCTTGTAGCGCTGGGCGATACCGGGGAGCGTGTCGCCGCGCTGCACCGTGTAGCTCAACTTGCGTACCGCCATGCGCATCTCGGGCGTGGACGGCGGCTGGAACATGGCCGGCAACGGTTCGAGCGAGGCCCCTTTCAGCGGCAGCATCAGCTGGTAGCCCGGCCCCACCTTGGTGCGGCGGCCGATGCCGTTCACTTCCTTGAGCCGGGCAAGCGAGATGCCGCTCCTGGCGGCGATATGGTCGAGCTTGTCGCCGCGCTTGAGCGTATACCTTTGCCAGGAAACCAGCGGCTGGTCATGGCCCTCGAGGTTGGCGAGGAAGATTTTCGCCCTGTTGGCAGGCAGCACCAGCGCGGGCGTGCCGTTGGCGACGATCACCGGGCGGTTATGGCCGGGGTTGAGCGCGAGAAACTCCGCCAGCGGCATGTCGGCCAGCTTGGCGGCAAGGCGCACGTCCATGTCGCGGGTGTTTTCCACCGTCACGAAATAGGGCGTGTTGGCCACAGGTTCCAGATCGACGCCGAAGGAATGCGGATTCGCAATGATGTTCTTCAGCGCCTGCAGCTTGGGCACGTAATAGCGCGTCTCGGCGGGCATGGTGAGGCTGAGATAATCGGTGGGCAGCCCCTTTGCCTTGTTTTTTTCGATTGCGCGCGCCACCGCGTTCTCGCCCCAGTTGTAGGACGCGAGCGCGAGGTGCCAGTCGCCATGCATCTCGTACAGAAACTGCAGGTAGTCGAGGGCGGCGCTGGTCGAGGCGACGATGTCGCGGCGGCCGTCGTACCAGGAGTTTTGCTGCAGGTTGTAATTCTTGCCGGTGGAAGGGATGAACTGCCACAGGCCGGAAGCGCGGGAGCGCGAATACGCCATGGGGTTGAATGAGCTCTCCACCATGGGCAATAGCGCAAGCTCGGTGGGCATCCCGCGCTTCTCCAGTTCCTCGACGATGTAGTAGAGGTAACGCTTGCTGCGTTCCACCATGCGCTTGACGTAGCTCGGCTGGCTCGCGTACCAGATCTGCCGGTCCTGTACCACCGGGCTGGAGAGATTGGGCATGGAAAAGCCGGTACGGATGCGGTCCCACAGATCGGGGGGCACCGCCGTCAGATCGATAGTGGGGATGGCGCGCAGGCTGTCCTTGACCTCCCGCGACGCGGGACTGGGCGCATCCTGGGTCGCGGCAGGGCGGGCAGCCGTGGGGGCCACCGGGCGCGCAGCCTCCCTCGCCGCCAGGGGCGGCGCCTTCGCGGATGCGGGATCACCGGCTGCGCGTATGGCAGGCGTGGAAGACAGCTCGGCCGCAGGCTTGAGCGCGATAGACCCATCGGTCTGCACCTGCGTTACGGCGCAGCCCGAACTGAGCGCGATAAAGACGATGGCCGCGGTAAAGCGCAATACCGGCACTACGCCTCCTACCCGATTGACAACGAAGAATGGTAGCCGAGCGAGCCGCTGGGGTCAAGGAAAAGCAAGGAAAAAGAGCGTCTTAGAATTGACTTTAACTCCGACCGCACTTCGCGCTCAGAAGTGGTTTTTAGTTCCGGCCGCGCTGCGCGCTTAACTTGGCTGCGGCAAGTTAGCCTCCACTGAAAATAACTTCCGAGCGCCAAGCGCTCAGAAGTTATTTTTCCACTGGCGGATCGCGGCGAACACTTGCACCGGGTCGCTCGCGCGTGCGCCCAGATATTTGTTGGCCGAGGCGATTACCGCCGGCTGCAGGCAGCGCAGGAAGGGATTGGTTTTCTTCTCCCGGCCGATGGTGGAGGGCAGCGTGGGGCGGTCGCTCCTGCGTTTCTCCGCATCGCTTGCCGCGCGCGCCAGGAGTTCCTCATTGTCCGGCTCGACTGCCCTGGCGAAGTCGATGTTGGCCAGGGTGTATTCGTGACCGCTGTAGACTAGGGTTTCGTCGGGCAGGGCCGCCAGTTTGGCGAGGGAAACAACCATTTGCCGCGCCGTGCCCTCGAACAGGCGCCCGCAGCCGCAGGCGAACAGCGTATCGCCGCAGAACAGGCGATTTGCGCCATAATAGGCAATATGCGCCCGGGTATGCCCGGGTATGTCGAGCACGTTGAAACGCAATCCTAGTTGAACAATCTGCACTTCGTCGCCTTCGCCGACCGGGTGGGTTAGCGTAGGTATAGGCTCGCCGCGGGGACCGTACACGGGCACGGCACGGCGCGCGAGCAGCTCGGCGACGCCGCCGACGTGGTCGGCGTGGTGGTGGGTGGCAAGTATGGCGCACAGTTCCAGCCGCTCTTGCTGCAGGTAGTCGAGCACGGGCTGCGCATCGCCCGGATCGACGACCGCGGCGTAACGGCCGTTTCGCAGCGTCCAGATGTAATTGTCCTTGAACGCGCGCAGCGGAACGACTTCGAAATAATTGCTATCGGACATAAGCCTAGTTTTCGTGGAAGCACAGCAAAAGTCAAATCTGGCCGATTGGTTCGCCACGCCCAAGGGCGAATATGTGCTGCGCTGGGAGCAGGCCCAGTTCGACAGTGCGGTGGAGGACGTGTTCGGATTCAACTCGGTCCAAATCGGCTTGCCCCGCTTGGATTTGCTGCGCCAGAACCGCATTCCGCTGCGCACCCGTGTCGGCCTGGAGCCTGCCAGCGACCTCGTTGCCGACAGCGGCGCCTTGCCTCTGGCGACCGGCAGCGTCGACCTGGTGGTGCTGCCGCACGTGCTCGAATTCAGCCCCCATCCGCACCGCATCCTGCGCGAGGCTGCGCGCGTGCTGATGCCGGACGGCCAGATCGCGATTTCGGGCTTCAATCCGCTCAGCCTTTGGGGACTGAAACGCGCTCTGGGCTTCGGCCGTCAAGAATACCCCTGGTGCGGCCGCTTCATCGGCCTGCTGCGTCTCAAAGACTGGCTGCAGCTATTGGGTTTCGAGCTGAACGGCGGCCGCTTCGGCTGCTACGCGCCGCCTTTCTCGCAAACCAAGTGGCTGCAACGCTCTGCATTCATGGAGAAAGCGGGAGACCGCTGGTGGCCGATCGCCGGCGGTGTCTACGTGGTGCGCGCGGTCAAACGCACGGTCGGCATGCGCCTGGTGCTGCCGAGCTGGCGCAGCCAGGCGGCGCCGGCGAAAGCCTTGTCGCCGGTAACACAGCAAAATCATCACCGAACCGGGACCGAAGCTTGAGCGCTTCGGCCGGGGCGGCGCGGGTGCGCATTTACACCGACGGCGCCTGCAAGGGCAATCCCGGTCCGGGGGGTTGGGGCGCGCTGTTGCAACTGGACGGCCGGGAGAAGGAGCTTTGCGGCGGCGAGCCCGATACCACCAATAATCGCATGGAACTCACCGCCGTGATTCGCGCACTGGAGGCGCTGAAGCGGTCCTGCGAAATCGACCTTTATACCGATTCGCAGTATGTGCAGAAGGGCATCAGCGAATGGATCGCGTCGTGGAAGCGCCGCGGCTGGAAGACCGCGGGCAAAAAGCCGGTCAAGAATGTCGATCTGTGGCTGGAACTGGATCGGCTCGCCGCCGACCACGGCATCCGCTGGCACTGGGTCAGAGGGCATGCCGGGCATGCTGAGAACGAGCGCGCCGACCAGTTGGCCAATAAAGGCATTGAGTCCCTGCATCGGGGCCGTTGACAGAAGCCTGGCAAAACGCACGTCCCGTCTCTCGTACTATCGCGATTGGTTATAATCTCAGGCCTTACACCACGCCCTATCTTCCACTGGAATCCCCGCCCGATGCAGACGCAAGCGTTCGCCTTCAGCCAAATATTTTCCGGCCTTCGGGCCGCCAGCCGCCCCCTTCGTTTAGCCCTGTCCTGCGTGTCGTTCGCCGTCCTGCTCTCGGGCTGCAGCCAGGAGCGATCGGATGCCGCTCACGCCGCGATGCCTGCCGCCCCCGCGCTGCCGGCGGCGGTGCTCCAAGTCGCGCCGCAGCGGGTGCCGATCGCGGTCGAGGCCGTCGGCCAGATCGAGGGCTCGAAGGAGGTCGAAGTCAGGGCGCGTGTTTCGGGCATAGTGCTCAAGCGCCTGTACCACGAAGGCGAGCTGTTGCGCGCCGGCGCGCCCATGTTCAAGATCGATCCGGCACCGTTCGAGATCGCCCTGGCGCAGGCGCAGGCGCAACTGGCGCAGGAGCAGGCGCGCAATGAGCAGTCCCGGCGCGAATCGATACGGCTGAAGCAACTGGCGGCGGAGAAGGCGATCAGCCAGAAGGAATATGACGATGCGAGTTCGAACCTGAAGCTCTCGGACGCGACGCTGCAGGCGGCTGAGGCAAAGGTGAGGGAAGCGGAGCTGAATCTGTCCTATACCGGCGTTACGGCGCCCGTGTCCGGCGTCAGCGGGCGCGCTGTGCGCTCCGAAGGCAGCCTGATCACGGCGGGCGCCGACAGCCTGCTTACCAGCATCAGCCAGGTGGATCCGATCTGGGTCCGCTTCAGCCTGTCCGAATCCGACCTGGCCAAGCTGCCGCAACGGCGGCTGGTCCGCGGCGCGCAGGTGGAGGTCGGCCTCGTCATGCCGGACGGTACGCGCTATCCGGGCAAGGGGCGGCTCAACTTCGCCGCGACCCAGATCGATACCCGGCTCGGCACGCAACAGTTGCGCGCCGAGTTCGATAACGCCAAAGGGCAACTGCTGCCCGGACAGTTCGTGCGTGTGCAACTGGTCGCCGGGCAGCGCGACAATGTGTTCCTCGTGCCCCAGACCGCGGTGATGGAGGCGGAGGCGGGCTATATGCTGTTCGTCCTCGACAAGGAAGGCAAGGCGGCGCTGCGGCCGGTGCAACTGGGCGACTGGATCGGCTCGGACTGGGTGGTCCTCGGCGGCCTGGCCGCCGGCGATCGCGTCATCGTCGACAACCTGCTGAAGTTGCACCCGGGTGTTGCGGTGAGCCCGCTGGCGCCCGGTCAGGGCAAGCCGGCCGAATCCGGCACGGCTGCGGCCAAGTAGGGGCCGAAGCCCATGTTGTCGCATTTTTTTATTCGCCGGCCGATTTTCGCCGGAGTCATCGCGATCATCATCACCATCGCCGGATTGGTGGCATCGCAGGTGTTGCCGATAGCGCAGTATCCGGAAATCGCCCCGCCCACGGTCGCCATCACGGCCGCCTATCCGGGCGCGAGCGCGGAGACGCTGGCGAAGACGGTGGCCGCGCCGATCGAGGAGCAGCTCTCCGGCGTCGAGAATCTGATCTATTTCGACTCGACCGCGTCGTCCAACGGGACGCTCAACATCACCGCCACCTTCGAGGTCGGCACCGACATCAACAACGCCACCATCCAGGTCAACAATCGCGTCCAGATCGCCCTGCCGCGGCTGCCGGAGGATGTGCGCCGGGGCGGCGTCGTGGTGCAAAAGCGCAGCCGCGACATCCTGATGGTGGTTGCGGCGAGTTCCAACGACGCGCGTTACGACACGCTGTTTCTGAGCAATTTTCTCACCGTCAACGTGCTCGACCTGCTCAAGCGCGTGCCGGGGGTGGCGGACGCCTTTATCTTCGGCGCGCGCGACTACTCGATGCGCGTATGGCTGCGGCCGGACCGCATGGCGCAGCTCGGGGTCACCACCACCGACGTCGCCAACGCCATCCGCGCGCAGAATAATCAGTACGCCGCGGGCAAGATCGGCCAGGAGCCGGCGACGGCAGGCCAGCCCCTGGTGTACACGGTGACGGCGCGCGGCCGGCTGGTGGATCCAGGGGAGTTCGGCAACATCATCCTGCGCGCGAGCGGGCCCGGCGGCGTGCTGCGCATCAGGGACGTGGCCCGGCTCGAACTCGGCGCCCAGGCCTACGACCAGTTCACCACCGTAGACGGCAAGCCGACCATAGGCATCGCGATTTTCCTGCAGTCGGGCGCGAATGCGCTCAAGGTGGCGCAGGCGGTGCGCGCGACCATGGCCGAGCAGTCGAAAACGTTTCCGCAGGGGGTCAGCTACATGTTTCCGTACGATACGACGCGCGTGGTCGACGCGTCGATCACGGAGGTAATCCACACGCTGTTCATTGCGGCAGCGCTGGTGCTGGTCGTCGTGTTCGCGTTCCTGCAGAGCTGGCGTGCCGCGCTGATCCCGTTCATCGCGGTGCCGGTGTCGCTGATCGGCGCGTTCGCCGGCCTGTTCCTGTTCGGCTTTTCCATCAACACCCTGACCCTGTTCGCGATCGTGCTCGCCACCGGCATCGTGGTGGACGACGCCATCGTGGTGCTGGAGAACGTCGAGCGCTTGATGGCCGAGCGCGGCCTCACGCCGCGCCAGGCGGCGTTCGAGTCGATGTCCGAGGTGACTGCGGCGATCATCGCCATCGAGTTGGTGCTGCTCTCGGTATTCGTTCCGGTCGCATTCTTAGGCGGGCTCGCCGGCCAGCTGTACAAGCAGTTCGCCGTCACCGTCGCCACCGCCGTGAGCATATCCGGGCTGATCGCGCTGACGCTGACCCCGGCCTTGTGCGCGATTCTGCTCAAGCCCGCCCACAAAGAACCGCATCTGTTCCATCCGTTCAACGTGGCATTTACCTGGATCACCGGCCTGTACATCCGGGGCGTGCGCCTGGCGATTGCGCATGTGTGGCTGTCCCTGATCGCTTTCGCGCTGGTGATCGCGGCGTCCGCCGGACTGCTCAGGGTCATCCCGGGCAGCCTGGTGCCGATAGAGGATGTGGGTTACTTCTATGGCGCGATCGTGCTGCCTGATGGTGCTTCGCTCGGGCGCACCGGCGCGGTCGGCGCATCGATACAAAAGACCATGGTGGAACACCCCTCCGTCGATCACGTCTTCGTCGTCAACGGTTTCGACTTGATAGGCGGCGGCAACAAGACCAGTGCCGCGACCATGTTCGTCACGCTCAAGCCGTGGGAGACCCGCCGGGAGTCAGCCGACGACATGGTCAAGTACATGTCGATGAAAGGGGCGGCGTACCGCGAAGGGCTGGTGTTCGCTTTCAACGCGCCGCCGATCCGCGGCCTCGGCACCGCGGGCGGGTTCGAGGCCTACATCCAGAATCGCGCCGACGCGGATCCAAAGAAGCTGGAGAGTGTGGTGCAGCAGTTTGTCGGCGAGCTGCGCCGGCGCCGGGAACTGGCCGGCATCAACACCTTCTACCGCCCGAGCGTGCCGCAGCTGTTCGTGGAGGTCGATCGCGAGAAGGCGCTCGCGCTCGGGGTCCCGGTGAGCGATGTGTTCGATGCCCTGCAAAGCACGATGGGGTCGCTGTACGTCAACGATTTCAACAAATTCGGCCGCACCTACCGGGTGCAGATCCAGGCCGATGCGGCTTACCGCTCGCGTCCCGAAGACCTCGGCAGCGTCTATGTGCGCTCGGCCGCCGGCGACATGGTGCCGGTAAAGGCGCTCATCCGCACCCAGGGCATCGTCGGTCCCGACCAGCTGGATCGTTTCAACGGCTTCATCGCCGCGAAGGTACTGGGCGGTTCCGCGCCGGGCGTCAGTTCGGGCCAGGCGATCAGCGTGGTGGAGGAGGTCGCGGCCAAGGTCCTGCCGCGGGGTTATTACCTCGCCTGGACCGGCCAGGCGTTCCAGGAAAAGCGCGCCGGCCAGGCTTCGACCATCGCCTTCATCTTCGCGCTGGTCATGGTGTTCCTCATCCTCTCGGCACAATACGAGCGCTGGTCGCTGCCGGTCGCGGTGCTGCTGGCGGTGCCGTTCGCGGTGCTCGGCGCACTGCTCGCAGTGCTCGCGCTCGGCATGAGCAACGACATCTATTTCCAGATCGGCCTGGTGACGCTGATCGGCCTGGCGGCGAAGAACGCCATCCTGATCGTGGAGTTCGCCGTGCAGAACGTGGATAAGGGAATGGACGTGGCCAGCGCCGCGATAGCGGCGGCGCGCCAGCGCTTCCGGCCGATCGTGATGACTTCGCTCGCGTTCATGTTCGGGGTGCTGCCGCTGGCGCTCGCGACCGGAGCGGGCGCGGCGGCGCGCCGCTCGATGGGCACGGGCGTGTTCGGTGGCATGCTGGTCGCAACCTTCGTCGCCACCCTGTTCGTGCCGCTGTTCTTCACGCTTCTCGGCCGGCGCAAAGCGAAGCGTGACGAGGGGTCGGCATGAGCAGGGAGCAGGGGTCCCCGCGTAGCGGGGATGCGACCGGCCGCGATTGCCGCCAGACGCCGACAGCGCTTGTGCTTGAACTAAGACGATGGATCGGAGGCGTCGACGGTATGCGTTGCATCCTCACCTCGCTCTGCGCCGCGCTGCTGCTCGCCGGCTGCGCTGCACTGGGGCCCGGCTACAAACGTCCCGCGACCGGCCTGCCTGGCGCCTATCCGGACGCGCCGGCCGATCTTGCGGCTGCCGCGGCGGTTCCCGCCGAATGGTGGAAGCTGTACGGCGATCAGCGGCTGGATGAACTCGTCGCCGGCGCCCTCGAGCGCAATGCCGATATGCGCCTGGCAGTCGCGCGCATCGAGGAGGCGGACGCCAACCTGCGCGAGGCGGGCGCCGCGTTCCTGCCCGAGGTCGATCTTGGGGGGACGCCGCAGCGCCAGCGAATCAGTGCCCGCACCGCGACGCCGATTCCGTCCAGCATTCCGCTGGTCAGGAACGACATCCGCCTCACCCTGGGGACGTCCTTCGAAATCGATTTCTGGGGCAAGCTGCGCCGCGCAATCGAGGCCACCCGCGCGCTCGCGCTCGGATCGCGCTATGCCAAGGAGGTGGTGACGCTTTCGCTTGCGGGATTGACGACCCAGGCGTATTTCTCGCTGCGTTCGCTCGACGCGCAGATTGCGGTCACGCGCACGACCCTGGAGAGCCGCGAGGAGGCGCTGGCCCTTGTGCGCAACCGGGCGCGCGGCGGCATCGCTTCGGAGCTGGAGGTGAACCAGGCTGAGCTTGCGCGCGCCGACGCTTCCGTGCAACTGAAGGACCTGCTGCGACAACGCTCGCTGATCGAGCACCAACTGGGCTCACTCACCGGCCGGCTCGACCTGGCACTCCCGGGCGGCGACCTGCTGACCCTGCCCATGCCGCCGCTGCCGCCGGCCGGGTTACCCTCCACGCTATTGCAACGCCGGCCCGACGTGCTGCAGGCGGAGCAGCAGTTGATTGCCGCGAACGCCCAGATCGGCATTGCCAGGGCGGCGATGTTTCCGACGATTTCACTGACCGCCTATGCCGGTGGTCAGAGCGCTGCGCTGTCGACGGTGCTTTCCACGGGCGCAAGTATCTGGTCGCTCGGCTTCGGCTTGGCGCTGCCGATTTTCGATGCGGGGCGCTATGCTGCACGCACGCAGGCGGCCGAGGCCAGAGGGCGCCAGTCCGTCGCGAATTACCAGAAGGCGGTCGAAACCGCTTTTCGCGAGGTTGCCGATGCGCTGACCACGCTGCAACAGACCGGGGCGTCGGAGGAAGACCTGCAGCTACGCGCCAAGGCGGCGCGCAACGCGCTGCGCCTGGCCAGGCTGCGCTACGAGGCGGGCTATTCCGCCTATCTCGAAGTGCTGGATGCGCAGCGCACGGCCAACGACGCCGAACTGACTTTCGTGCGCAACCGCCAATCGCGCCTCGCCGCGAGCGTGGACCTGATGAAGGCACTGGGCGGCGGCTGGTCCATGGATCCGACGCCGGTGTCGAACGCGGCGCTCTCGGACTCAGGCGGCAAATGACGCGCAAGATCGTCCTCGATACGGAGACCACCGGCCTGAACGCCAGGCTGGGCGACCGGATGATCGAAATCGGCTGCATCGAGCTGCTCAACCGCCGTCCCACCGACAATCACTTCCATCACTATCTCAATCCGGAGCGCGCGAGCGAAGAGGGGGCGGTGAAGGTGCACGGCATCAGCGACGAGTTCCTGCTGGACAAACCCAGGTTTCGCGAGATCGCGTCCGAATTCATCGAGTACATACGCGGCGCGGAACTGATTATCCACAACGCGCCGTTCGACGTGGAGTTCCTCGAGCAGGAGCTGGCGCTGGCCAAGCAGCCGCCACTGGCGCAGCATTGCGCCGGCGTGACGGACACGCTGAAACTGGCGAAGGAACTGCACCCGGGCAAGAAGAATTCGCTCGATGCCCTGTGCGAGCGCTACGGCGTGAACAACTCCCACCGCACCCTGCACGGCGCGCTGCTCGACGCCGAGTTGCTGGCCGAGGTCTACCTCGCGATGACGCGCGGCCAGGATAGCCTGGTGATGGAGCTGGAGCAGGTGCCGGCGAGCGACCTAGCGCCCGGTACTGTGCGCGCCGCGCGTGCCAGGCTGCCGGTGCTCGCCGCCAGCGAAGAGGAGACCGCCGAGCACGCCAAGGTGCTCGAGGAGATCCAGGCCGAGAGCAAGGGCAAGTGCGTCTGGCTCAAGCTTGAGGCCGGGAACCCAGGCGTGGGTTGAGGCGCATCGCCGCCAACCTTGAGCGGCGCGAATCCCGAAAGCAATATAGAAAGACGCTAATTGCCGTCCGGTCTGCGTGGCTGGGTTTCCACCCGTTGCATAGGCGCGCCGGCAGCGAATCCAGTGCCGGTGCCCATAGCGGACTCGCTGGAGATAATATCGGCGAGCCTGCCGTTCGGATCGAAGCGGAAAGTATAGCTGCTGTGCCGAACATCAGACCCGCCGACCAAACCACCGATATATGGAATGAAGGATTCCGGGCGCGTTTGCGCATGGACGCCCGAGTAGGTGATCGAGCGCACTCCGTTCATATTCGTTATCGTCGTTGGCGCACCCAGAGCGGCAACGATCTGCGCCTCGGTTGTTTCGCCACGCTTGAATTGCTGCACCTGTTGCTCGTTGATCATGACGCCCGAACTCATGCATCCGGAGACCAATAACACGCTGGCAGCGACTGCCATCAATTTCGTTTTCATATTTACTCCCCCTTTGACTAGCCTCGACTTGCACACCTCATAGTACGCCCAACACGGGGACGAATCCAGTTGGGGGTAGGAACGGCGCTATGATCAGGACGATTACATGCCAGAGAAGCACGCGGCGCGAAAAAAATGGAAGGGCAGCCGGGCTGAATTGCAGCGGGGAAGAAAGTTGTCGTTATCAGTCCGGACTTCACGAGGGTTCAGATGAGCGGCGGCGCGCCGTCGCCGATCTTCAACTCCGACGCTTCCTCGACGAACGATTTCCACTTCCTCGGCGGCAGCCCGAGCTGAAGCGCAATCGTTCGAACGGCGGATAAATCGTGCCGCCCGCGGATGTTGAGCAGTGTCCCCCTTCGCCATATTTCGCCCCAGTACCCCTCAAAGAAATCCCAGAAGGGCGCTCCGGACAGTCGGAGTCCCGGTTTGCGCTGCGGAGGAACGCCCGTCCAATGCGAGCCCAGCAGGAACTCCTCGTCGTCGAAGAGCAAGAGGGGCGTTTGGCCAGAGGCTTAAGCGGCAAAAAGCACTATCCACGCTTTCGCAGTTGGTCGCACAAACGCTCGATGTGATCAACAACGAATTCCCGGTCCCGCGACGCGAGGCTGGCGATCCACGCGGATATGCGAACAGCCTGATCGGTCGGTTCGACCGACGACTCCGACAGCAGGTCCGCGGTTCGAGCCTTGAGCACCTGCGCCAGGTTGTCCAGCGTCACCAGGGACGGCACTGTAACGCCGCGCTCGAAACGCGACACGGTTTCGGTATCCACGCCGAGACGTTCCGCCAGTTGGTCTTGCGTCCAGCCTATGGATTTTCGCCGATTGGCGATGCGCTTGCCCAAGCGCTTGGCCAGCAGTTTTCTTGCTCTCGTTGAATCGAACATATCCGTCGCCTCTCGAAACAACAGATATGGTTGATTGATATGGTCAGAACGGATAGGGTGTGATATGTTGAGTAACAACAAATAAGAGCGAATCTCATTGAGAGCGATTTCTTTCGAATTCGGTCAAATACAGACCGCGACCTTTAGCTGGGTCTATGCGCGACCTTTGGCGGATATCGCCTTTGCGTGGAAACACCGACAAACAAGCGCCAAATCTAAATTAGACCGAGCTGGTGTTGCGTTGACCGGTTGAACCTGCCGGACTCAAGCTGCGGAATATGAAGTCGGCAGGCAAAGATAATGGGTCTTCGAAGGCCCGGCGTTGGCGACCAAGAGAAGGCGGATGAATTGAAAAAGGGTAGGGGGAGAGGGTGCGGGGTAAGCATTGCTGCTGCGCTGCTTTTGTGGGCGGCAGGTTTCGCCACTTGGGCCGCGCAGCCGCCGGACGCCGGCCAGGTGCTGGACACGCTCAAATCCCCGCCCGCGCTTCCCGCCGGTAAGTCCAATCCTCTTCCAACGGAGAGCGGCGATCGCCCTGCGCTTTCTGCCCCCGATAGCCTGAAGATTCCCGTCAAGGGGTTCCGCATCGCCGGCGCGCGCGCCTTCCCCGAGAGCGAGTTGCAAGCGCTGGTTCAGGATGGCGTCGGCAAGGAACTGACGCTTTCCGAGCTCGATGCTTCGATCCGCCGCATTACCGCGTATTACCGCAACCATGGCTATCTCCTCGCCCGCGCCTATATTCCCGCGCAGGACATCTTGGACGGCGTGGTCGAAATCGTCGTGCTCGAAGGGCGCTTGGGCAAGATCAATCTGGAGAACGGCTCCGCCGTCGCCTCGGGCGTGATCGACAAGCACTTGGCGGCACTGGAGAGCGGCAAGGCGGTCGAAGACTCTTCAATGGAGCGGCCGCTGCTGTTGCTGAACGACCTGCCTGGGGTGGAGGTGCGCTCCACCCTGAAGCCCGGAGCGTCGGTCGGCACCTCGGACCTCGACGTCAAAGTCATCGGTACAGGCAGAGTCACCGGCAACATCGACGCCGACAACTTCGGCAACCGCTACATCGGCGACTTGCGTCTCGGCGCCACGATGAATGTGAACAGCCTGGCCGGTCTGGGCGACGTGTTGACCTTCCGCGGCACCGATTCCGGTCCCGGCATGAGTTACGGACGGCTCGCCTGGCAAACGCCGGTGGGCGGTAATGGACTCAAGCTCGGCGCAGCCTGGTCGGACCTGCGCTACAAGCTGCAAAAAGAGTTTGCCCCGCTGCTCGCCCATGGCAGCGCCGACATCGGCACCCTGTGGGCCAGTTATCCTTTCCTGCGCAGCCAGGCCGCTAACGTGAATGGGCAACTTGCCTACGACCGCAAGAAACTCGAAGACCGGGTCGACTCCACGCTGACCCTCACCCAGAAGACCATCGATGCCTGGACGTTTGGTATTTCCGGCGATCGCCTGGATAGCCTTGGGCGAGGCGGACTCAGCACCTACAACGCCTCCTGGGTCGCCGGGCATCTGGCTCTCAATCCGGACGCGGCCCTGATCGATCAAGGCGCGGGAGGGCATCAGACCGAAGGCAGCTACGGCAAGCTCGCCTTCACCGCCGCCCGATCGCAGCGCCTGGCGGGCAACTTCGCTCTCTACGGCGCATTGTCCGGCCAGTATGGGACCAAGAACCTCGATTCATCCGAGAAGTTTTCCCTGGGCGGTGCTTACGGCGTGCGGGCCTACGCGCAAGGCGAGGCTGCGGGCGACGATGCGTGGCTTGCCACGCTGGAACTGCGCTACACCATTCCGAATGCGCCAGATGTTCAGGTTTTCGGCTTCATCGATGACGGGTTCTCGCGCATCGTCCACAGCCCGCTGGTCGCGGACACCAACAACCGGCGGCATCTGCTGGGCGACGGTCTCGGCGTTCAGTGGCTCAAGGCCGGTGACTTCGCCCTCAAGGCTTTCGTCGCATGGCGTGGCGGCGCCCAGCCCGTTTCCGACGTAGACCGCCATCCCCGCGTTTGGCTTCAGATGGTCAAGTACTTCTGATTCCGGAGGTTCAATGAACCGCTGCTATCGACTGGTTTGGAATGAGGGAACGCAAAGCTTCGTTCCCGCTCCCGAGACCGCCAAGGCCAGGGGCAAGGGCAAACGGCTGAAGGTACTCTCCCTTGCCGTTCTCGCCGCGTTCGCCGGCGCGGCGCAGGCGATGCCCACTGGGGCTCAGGTAAGCGCGGGTGCCGGTGCCATCGCGCAAAGCGGCAACCTCATGACAGTGAAACAATCGAGCCAGAATCTTTCCGTGAACTGGCAGAGCTTCGGCATCGCCTCCGGCGAGACGGTGAGATTCGTCCAGCCCTCGGCTACGGCCATCGCCTTGAACCGCGTGCTTGGCAATAGTGCGAGCGAGATCTACGGCAACTTGCAGGCGAACGGGCAGGTATTTCTGATCAATCCCAATGGGGTTCTGTTCGGGCGCACGGCCCAGGTGGATGTGGGAGGGCTGGTGGCCTCCACCCTCAATATCACCGATGCCAACTTCCTTGCCGGCAATTTCCGCTTCCAGGGCACGGGCGGCACCGTCACCAACCAAGGGACCATCAATGCCAACGGCGGTTATGTCGGTCTGCTGGGCAAGCAGGTATCCAACGAGGGCGTGATCAGTGCGCAACTGGGCACGGTCGCGTTGGGCGCAGGCAACCAGGTGACACTCAACTTCGCCGGAAACAAGCTCACCGCAATCCAAGTGGATCAGGGAGTCATAAACGCGCTGGTCCAGAATAAGCAACTCATCCAGGCCGATGGCGGCATGGTCGTCATGACCGCGGGCGCAAAAAACGAATTGCTCGCGAGCGTGGTGAACAACACCGGAGTGATCGAAGCGCGCACGGTGGCCAATAAGAACGGCACCATTACCCTGCTAGGAGGAATGCAAGCTGGAACCGTCAACGTCGGCGGCACGTTGGATGCGAGTGCGCCTAATGGCGGCAACGGCGGCTTCATCGAAACTAGTGCGGCGCAGGTCAAGGTGTCCAATGATGCGAAGGTCACGACCGCTTCATCCACGGGACTTTACGGTAACTGGCTGATCGACCCGCAGGACTATACCGTGGCGGCGACCGGAGGGGACATCACCGGAACTACGCTTTCGAACCAACTCGGTTCGACCCCCATAACGCTGCAAAGCAGCAGCGGCGGCACGGCGGGGTCGGGTAACGTGAACGTTAATGACATGGTATCGTGGAGCGCCAACACCACGCTGACGCTCACTGCCTCGAACAACGTCAACGTCAACGCCAGCGTGACGGCGACTGGCGCTAGCGCAGGCATTGCAATTAACCCCAACACTGCGAACGGCACTGAGTCGGCGAGCGGGACGGGCGCCTTCAACCTGGGTTCAGGCGCGTCGATCAACCTGCCCAATGTATCGCCGACCTCGACAACGGCGCTGGTGATCGGCGGCGCGCCATATACGGTGATCAACAGCCTGGGCGCTCAGGGCAGCGCCACCGGCACCGACCTGCAGGGGATGATCGGTAATCTCTCCCGGCATTATGCCCTCGGCTCCAATATCGATGCCACGGCAACATCCGCATGGTACAGCAACTTGGGTTTTTGGCCGGTCGGGAATTCAAGCACCCAATTTACCGGCACGTTCGACGGGCTGGGCCATACCATCAGCAACCTCACCATCAATTGGTCGGGAGCACAAGGTGTCGGTATGTTTGGATACGCGGGCACGGGTTCCGCAGTTCGGAACGTGGGAGTGGTCGGCGGCAGTGTGAGTGGCGGTGGCTACGTCGGCGGACTGGTGGGGGAGAACTCTGGCACGGTCAGCAACAGTTACGCCACGGGCAGTGTGAGCGGCGCTATCTACGTCGGCGGACTGGTGGGGGAGAACTCTGGCGCGGTCAGCAACAGCTACGCCACGGGCAGTGTGAGTGGTAATGCCTTCGTCGGCGGGCTGGTGGGGTACGACAACGGCGGCACGGTCAGCAACAGCGGCGCCACGGGCAGTGTGAGCGGCGCTATCTACGTCGGCGGGCTGGTGGGGAACAACACTGGCGGCGCGGTCAGCAACAGCTACGCCACGGGCAGTGTGAGCGGCACCGACTTTGTCGGCGGGCTGGTGGGGCTCGGCGGCACGGTCAGCA
>ERZ1292633.952-Hain-H41-02um-R1-952-length-31926-cov-7_pt1 | contig 31926 bp, 30 predicted proteins | sample MGYA00564406_ERZ1292633 | MGnify/ENA primary metagenome ERZ1292633 (study PRJEB36523, sample SAMEA6512639) | groundwater metagenome | collected 2019-01-08 | study: AquaDiva: Metagenomics assemblies of 32 groundwater samples
GGCGTCCGACGCTGAAGGTGATTTGGAACTTCTCGAAGGAATCCCGGTCGTCGGTGCCGAAGCGGCGCAGGGCGAAGGGATCGTTCCCGGCGTCGACAAAGCCGGCGACGGTGGTCAGGCCGCAAAGAAAGCCCGCGTCCTTTAGCAGCCGTCCCGTCGTGGGATTGAAGTCGCCGACATCGCCGTTGGGATAGCAGAAAAGGTCGCAAGTTCCGCCGACGTGTTTCTCAATCAAGCTTTTGGAGCGGGAGAGTTCGCCTCGAGCCTCGTTTTCGCTGAGCAACGTCATGATGGTGTGAGTATGAGTGTGGCTTCCCACCTCCATGAGACCGGAGGAGACCATGTCCCGGACCTGGACCCAGCTGAGCGGACGATAGGTGCTTGGAGCGGTCGAGTCGAGGATGAGCGTGCGGGAGTGCTCGGATTCCACCGAGGCGATCATCGCCCCGCGCTCGCCCGGAGGCAGGTCCTTGGCGATCTTTTGGAGTTCACGTAATCGCGCGCGCCTGGCGCCGGGCTCCCCTTTGGCTTCAGCGAAAGCGTATTCAAGCCTGTCCGGCCACAAAGGCGCGCGCTCGTCGACGAATTGAGTCGCGACGAACACCGTGGCGGGTACTTTTTTTTCAAGCAGGAGCGGGAAGGCCAACGTGTGAATCGACTCATAGCCGTCGTCCATGCTCAAGGCCACGCTGTAGTCGGGCAAGGCCGGCCCTCCCGAGAGCGAGCGCACGACGTCGCGTACGGTGACGATGTTGCATTGCTCGCTCAAAAAATCGAGTTGGCGGGCGAAGGTCGACGGCTGCAGCCGGTTGCCTTGGTAGTTGGTCACGCCGTCGGAGGGCCTGTCGGTGAATCCGTGATACATCAGCACCACGGCGCGCCGGCGCCGCAGCCAGCGTAGAGGCGCGTCGAGTCCCAACGCAAGGGCGACTTTCAGGGCCGCGGTGGTCAGCATGGGAACATTAAATCGTGGTCGCTGTCGATGGCTTGGGTGGACAATCCCAAGGCGAGAGCCGACATGACTCGCGGGTCTCTGCTATGCCAGGCAAATCGCAGAGGGCGTCTCCTGGGCAAATGGCCGATCGACCGGAGCTCCAGGAGTTGGGCGTCGTCGGTGGCCATCCAGGCGGTCTCGCACTCCTGCTCAACGGCCCAGCGGGAAAACGACGCGATCATGCGCGCGCGAGCGTCGCGTGGTCCGTGTCCGAGGTGAAGGAGGTGCGCCCGGCGTCGTCCCAGACTGGTCAGCAAGCGCAGCACCGCTCCAATACCGTCAACCTCGGCGCGGACATGCTCTCGGCGGCGCGGATGCTCGAGCAGGCGCCAGCGCACCCAATCCTCGTCTCGCACGATGCGAGCCGCAGGGCCGGCCGTCGTCTTCATGCTTTGGGAAAGCCCCGTCGGATTATCCGACAAGGGCTCGATGTTCAGCCTTTGAGCGTCGCCGATAAGAAACTTCAAAATAGAGCGACTGACGGGGGCTAATGGGCGAAAGGCTCCCGGAAGAGAAATAGGCAAGGAACAAACCCGCGCTTCGCCGCTCTCGCGCCAGCCGAACGCGCGGAAAACCTTGATCGAACGGTCGTTGCAGAACGTTATGCGGTCGGGGCACATGTTCATCCATCGTTCGGTCAAGGCGCGGCCCCAGCCACGGCCTTGAAACTCGGAAAGAATGAAGAAGTCGACGAACCAGATGGCGGGGCTGGCGTGTCCTAAACGTTCGAGAAGAAGGGGTATGACTCCGGCGTGTCCGACGACGTTCCCGTCCGAGACCAAAACCAATGGCTCGATTCCTGGAAATCGGCCCACGCGATACAGCCAGCGCCAATGTTCGCTCAAAAACGACGCCCGTTGCGGGAAGGCCCTAGCGTAGAACCGGCGGAGCGCGCCTTCGTCTACGCTCGTCGCCGTCCGTATTTCTGGACTCGACATCCTTTATGCGCCGACCGGAGCGGAACCGTCCTCGATATATTCACGAACCTTGTAGTGCGAGGCCGTCCAGATAAACACTCCCGAGACCGCCGCCATAAGGGCCGCGAAGAACCAATAAAAGACCGCGCCCTGGAACGTGTTGATTTCGGAGACATAGGCCGTCAGGAGGTTCCCGGCGAAGATCGTGAGGAAGAAGAAGCTCATGATCGTGCTCTTCATCGAGCGGGGCGCCTGGGTGTAGGCGAATTCAAGACCCGTGATCGAGATCATGATTTCAGCGATCGTGATCAAAAGATACGGGATGAATTGCCAGGCGACCGAAGGCCGTCCTCCGGCATCGATGGCGTGTTGGATCATCGCCGCGCCGACGAACGACGTCGCGGCCACGACCATCCCCGTTGCGATGCGCCGCAGCGGAGTCATTTCAAATCCGAGGAGGCGCTTGATCCCCGGATAGATCCATTTAGCGAAAATGGGAATGAGAATCATGACCATGATGGGGTTGAGCGCGGAAATCTGCGAAGCGTGAAACTGGATTCCGAGCACGTTGAGATCCATTTGCTGGGCCTGAAGGACCCAGGACGATCCGTGCTGGTCGAAAAGAGCCCAGAAGACCGTGATGGTCGCGAAAACTTTAAAGACGTCTTTGGCCGCCCGGGCCCCCTCGACCTCTTTCGCTGAGTATCGAGACAGGGCGGCGCTGAAGAAATCCCCGTCTTTGCGGGATTTGCCGGTGAGGGCCGCCCATAGGATTGGAAGGAAGCCCGCCTCGCCTGTTTTTCCGGTGGGGGGGACGTTCACGTACTTGCGGTGTCCCAGCCAGAAGACCACGGTGGCGACCGCCATGAGGATGCCGGGGATGCCGAAGGCCCAACCGGGCCCGTAGGCGACGAGCACCCAAGGCGTCAACAGCGTCGAGAAAAATGACCCGAAATTAATCGCGAAGTAAAAGATGTCGTAAATCCTTCCGATGAGATGCTTATTTTTTTCGGTGAATTGATCGCCGACAAAGGTCGATACGCAGGGCTTTATGCCCCCGGATCCGAGCGCGATCAGGCCCAACCCCCAGTAGAGGGCTTCCTTCCCCTCCCATAGGGCCAAGACGCCGTGTCCAAGGCAATACAGAAGGGACAGGGTCATGATTGTTTTATATTTTCCCCAGTACCGATCGGAGATCCAGGCGCCGAGAAGAGGGGTCAGGTAGCAGGCCGAGACGAATAGGTGGTAGGTCGCGGTCGCCTCGTTCTTGGCGATCAAGAGATGGGACACCATGAAAACGGTCAAGATGGATCGCATCCCATAGAAACTGAAGCGCTCGCACGCTTCGTTTCCAACGATGTACCTGATCTGGGGGGGGAAGGAGTCGGATTTCGTGGATGAGGTCATAGTTGTTTCAATGTCCTGAGTATCGAATTGAGCGCAGGCCGATGCTCGGCCGAAAGCGGCGTCAACGGCGGTCGAAGGTGTGGGCGGCATAGACCCATCATCCCAAGAGCGGCTTTGACCGGGATGGGATTGGTTTCAAGGAACAGGGCCCTCATCAGAGGAAACAGCTTAAGGTGGAGCGAGCGCGCCTTTGACGGGTTGTTGGCAAGAAACGCCGCGCACATCGCCTGCATCAGTTTCGGCGTGACATTGGCCGCCACGGACACCACGCCTTTGGCCCCTACGGCCATCATGGGCAGCGTCAGGGAGTCGTCCCCCGACAGGACGGAAAATCCGGACGGCGTCAGGGAGATGATCTCGGAGACTTGATCAAGGCTGCCGGAGGCCTCTTTGACCGCGACGATGGTGGGACAGTCCTTCACCAGACGCGAAAGGGTCTTGGGAGAGATATTGACGCCCGTGCGGCCGGGAATGTTATAGACCACGATGGGTAAACGCGATTCCCGCGCGATCGAGCGAAAATACTGGTAGAGCCCTTCCTGCGTCGGTTTGTTGTAATAGGGCGCCAGAGCCAGAAGCGCGTCCGCGCCAAGGCTTTCCGCCTCGCGCGCGCTTTCGAGGGCCTTCCAGGTGGCGCTCGAGCCTATTCCGGCGATGACGGGAACATCGCCGCGAGACTCGTCGCAGGCGATTTCTATGGCCCGGCGGTATTCATCGTGGGTGAGCGTTGCGGCTTCTCCGGTGGAGCCGCATGGAACGAGTCCCCGTATTCCTGATTTGATTTGCCGCACGATCAGGCGGCGAAAGGCCGCCTCATCGAAACGTCCATGATCGTCAAATGGAGTCGTCAGCGCGACATAGCAGCCTTCGAATTTCATAGATCCATCTCCCCGTAAAAGACGACGCGGCCGGGTCCTTCGAGCCGCACGGTTTCGTCGAATGAGACCGAAAGGCGATCTCCCCCGCGGACATCGACGTTCTGCCTTCGCGCGCCCCGTCCGAGCGCGCGCGCGACGAACGCCGCCGCAACGACGCCGGTGCCGCAGGCGAGGGTTTCCGCCTCCACGCCGCGTTCGTAGGTGCGCAGGATGAGGGCGTTTTTATCGAGTTGGACGAAATCGATATTGGCTCCGGCGGGTCCAAAGGCCTTGTGATGACGAAGAACACGTCCCAGACCGCAGACGTCGACTTTTTCCGCGTTTGGAACGAACACGATGGCGTGAGGACAGCCCGCGTTGACGAAATGGGCCGCCACCAGGCGGTTCAAAACCTTTAATTTGAGACCGAGGCGCAGGTTCGTCGGGGTCGGCATGGAAAGACGCGCGCGTCCGTGTTCCAGGATGCGGGCGGCGAGCAGTCCCCTGTTCGTCTGCAAAAAGAATTCGCGATTGCGGGTCCAGCCCATGAGTTTCGCCCACAAGGCCGCGCAACGAGCCCCATTGCCGCAAAAGGCGGGGGAGCCGTCGGAGTTCCAATAATCCATCGTGATGGTCCGTTTCTTGCGTGAAAGGACGATCAGCCCATCGGCCCCGACGGCACCCCGGCGATCGCACAGGACCCTGGCGAGTTGAGGACCGCTTCGCCCCCTTGGAAGCGAGGCGAGCACGATGAAGTCGTTGCCGGCTCCGGACATCTTCCAGAAAGAAACCCTCAACGCGCCTCCGTTTTTTCCAAGAGAGAGTCGCGCAGGGCGCTTGCGGCGCGAGAAGAAAAATCATGGCGTGGATCCGAGGCAAGACGAGAAAGGGCCGCGCTCGCTTTTTCGTGTTGTCCTTGGGAGAGGAACACGCGCGAGCGCGTCCAAACGGCAGCGGCGTCGTTCGGGTTTTCTCGCAGAACCTCGTCGGCCGCGGCCAGGGCCTGGGCGGTCCGGCCCGCTTCCAGCAACCATAATGCCTTGGCTCGCTTGGCCCCGATGCCGCCCCCTCGGGCCAGAGCCTCATCCAGGGCGTTTAAAGCCCCCTGGAGGTCTCCTTGGGCGCGTCGAGCGAACCCGGTCAAGATTCTTCCCTCCGGGTTGTCGGGTTCGAGGGCTTGGGCGCGCCTTAAAGCGAGATCGGCGGTGAGCCAATCGCGCTGGGCAAGCAAGGTCTCGGCATAATCCCGCCAGACCCGGGCGTTTTGATCCAACGTCTCCAGCGCTCCCTCATAATGAAAGGCGGAACGTTCAAGAAAACCCAAACGACGGAATATTTCGGCGAGTCCGAGGTGGGCGCCAAAATGCTTAGGCTCGTGCTCGAGCGCTTTCAAGAACAAAGGCTGGGCCTGCTCGTGGAGTCCCGTGCGATGGAGAAGGCCCGCCTGACGGGTGAGCAAGTCGACGTTTTTCGGAAACAGCTTCACGCCCAGCTGATACACGCCCAAGGCTTCGTCGGCGCGGCCAAGCTGGACAAGGTTGTCGCCGCGAAGCACATAGGCTTGACGCAAGTCGGTTCCGCGCAGGCTTTGCAGGAATTCGGGGGTGAGCGCGGCGACGACTTCCGCGGGCTTATTTGAATCGGATAGGCGCTGAATCGGACGGATCTTTTTGTCCGACGGCTCTCCCCACAAACGCAATGCCCGGGCCGGGGATCCGACAAGGAACAGGATCGCCGCCACAACGAGCGTCCTCATCGTCCGCTCCTCTTGGGACTCCAACCTTTTGCCAGGCGTGAAATCGAGGCGATGATGAGGCTTTCTTTGGCGCTATCGATTCGTTTGGAGGCGACGGCCAGCCCCTTGTCCATGGCTTCTCTCAAACGCTGATCCTCGAACATCCCGATGTCTCCGACGGGAGGCTCGATGACGAAGTCGGCCTGTTTGCGCTGCTGGCGCGACAGGTAAGAGCCGCGAATATCGATCACTTGGATGAGGGATTCTAGAACGGTCTGGGGGCGCGAGGTCGTGTAGTCGGTCTCTGTCACGCTGGCTATGGTCCACTCGGCGCCGAGGAGATGGGCCGCGTCCACGGGGATGTAATCCACAACTCCGCCGTCGACAAGGTAGCGATGCCGGTATTCCACCGGCCGGAAGATTCCCGGCAGATTCATGCTGGCGCGAACGGCCGTGGCGACATCCCCGTCGCGGAAGATGACGGCTTCTCCCGTGTAGACATCCATGGCGACGCAAGCGAAGGGTTTTAACGTTTGATCGAAACGGATTCCTCCGAGACTGTTTCGTAACAGCGCTTCCGTTTTCTCGGAGGACAGAAGCTTGTCGTACAGAAGAAGGGAAATAAGGCTGGTGGAAGACAGATTGTTGCCGGTTGTGACCTTGAACATCGAGACGGATTCCCAGATCTTACTAATGGGTGTTCCGGAAGCGTATATGGCGCCTATGACGGCGCCCATTGAGGTTCCGGAAACCAGATCGATGGGAAATCCCGCATCCTCGAGAGCCTGGATCACGCCGACATGAGCCACGCCCCGCAGCGATCCTGCGGATAAAACGATGCCGACCTTGGGGCGTCTTCCGACGGGGGCATGACGAACTTCCCTCCATAAATGATCGAGCAGAAGGGCGTCGGCGCTCATGTTGGGAGATGCCGCGGCTTGAATGGAAAGAAACACGGCGGCCAGGATCGCAGCCGCTCGGGCGCGGGCGCCCATCATCATTGAATCTCTCGGCCAACGGCGCGTTCGAACCGCGCACGGGCCAGGATGTGCTCCATGACGGAGGTCAAATATGAGAGCTTCGTCTCGAGAAGGCCCTCGCGAGCGCGCAGACGCGATAGCATCGCTCCCGGCTTGCCCGAGGCGTCGGCGTACAGCGATTGAATCCGCTTATGCTGGGCTTCTCGACGAGGCCATTCCTTCTGCCACCAGCGCAAAGTCTCCGCTCCCTGGCGGACTTCCAAGCGAACGCGATCTTGCAATTCGGCGCGGGCGAGCTGGCCTTGGCGCTGTTCGGCCCTTTTCTGCTTGATTTGGCTCCAAAAATCGTAGGCGATAGGGATTTTTATGCCCAGGGTCACATCCCAATTATTGTTCTTGAGAGGGAACCGTTGGGCGGTGAGTTCGTAGTCCGCGGCAAGAAAAACGGTCGGATTTTTACGGCCGATGGCGAGATTGACTCCGATTGCGTCCATTTGCGCGCGATACGTTTGGGATTGGAGTTCGGGCCGCATCTCCATCGCCCAAGTGATCGCCCTGTCGACCTCAAGACCGACCGGGCGCGTCTCCAGAACGCCTTCGACGCGAAAGGGGGTGTCCAGCTCAAGGCTTAAAGTGTTCAAAAAGTGGAGGCGGGCCGACTCGAGAGAAAAAAGAGCTTCAGTGGCGCGCGTGCGGGCCGAGGCCAGCACGGCCTCGCATTCGACCGACTCCCAAGGCCCGTTGCCGGCGCCGGTCTGTTCGAGCGCGGCGAGATATTCGTTCAACGTCCTGGATTTATCCTGGGCGAGAAGCAGGTGATAAAAAGCCTCTTTGACATGCAGGGCGAGGTCCATCTTGACCGAATCTCGATTTGAGAGAGCTTGCTTGTACGAAGCTTGGGCCAGGCGCAGCGTGTTGAGCGTGCGCTGGCCCTCATAGAGGGGAAGATTGAAGTAGCCGCGTCCGGAGTAAATATTTTCAGGACTGCCGGGGAACAAGAGGAGATTCCTGAATTCCGGAGAGAGCGAGAAAGGGTAGCGGGCATCAAACTTGGTCGCGCTCGCCTGCAAGCCGACCTCGGGAAGGAAGCGCAATCTGGCCTCGGTGACCCGGGATTGGGCGATGATCACGTCCTGTTCGGCCGATTGCAGCTTGGGGTCGTTGCGGATCAGCCGCAGGCATTCCTCAAGGGTGTACACCCGCTCCGGGACCCCGGAGGCCGCGAGGGCCGTCATTGAGGATAGGCCTGCAATCCCGGCGAGGGCCAGAAAGAACGAGCAGGCGCGAAGACGATTTGGCATCAAGCGAAAAATCAGATTTTGAATGACTTTGTGAGGTGGTCGAGCTCGACTTTAAGCGACTTCAGGCTTTCCCGAGCGCCGTCGGCGCCTTCAGGCAAGCGTTTTGAGATCTCATCAATGCGTTCGGTGAGCCGATTAGCCAGATTTCGGTCTTTTTGCACGAAAGATTGGATCGCGGCAGCCATGCCGTTGAACTCTTCTTGAAGCTCCATGAGTTCGTCTCCGGTGCGCAGGCTCACGCGGTGAGATAGGTCTCCTTGAGCCAGGGACTGGCAGCTTTTTTCGAAACGATAGATCGGGCCGGCGAAGCGGTGGGACACATAGAGGGAGATCATGAGCATGAGTCCCAGGTAGAGGGCGACCTTGACGAGAAGGACCGTGTTGAACTGCACGATGTGCTCGGTGATGGAGGGACATTCCGTCAGCATCACGCGCGACATCGAGTAGTACACGTCGCCGCCTACGATAATGGACGCGATGAGCACGCTCAAAAATACCATGCCGATATATTTGAGCTGGAGAGACCGTTTGACTAGAACCGTTTTGCGCTGAAATCGCTGGGGCTCTTCTTCCATCATCCTCCCTACAGCAAGTCGTCCGAGAGTTTGAGCCACTCCGGGCTCACGGTTTTCAGTTTAGCGGTTGCGGCTTCCAGGCTCACCGCCACGACGGAATCTCCCTTGAGCGCGACCATGTGCCCGAAGCGCCCTTCGTCCACGAGCTCGGCGGCTTTCACGCCCACCCGAGTGCCGAGAATTCGATCGAACAGCGTGGGTGGTCCGCCTCGCTGCATATGGCCGATAACGGCCGATCGCGTCTCGATTTTCGTCTCCGCCTCGATGATCTTGGTCAGGCGCTCGGCGACACCGCGTTCTTTGAGGATCATGTGTCCGAATTCATCCAGAGCTTCCTCTTTTTTCTCGCCAGGGATGTTGATGGCTTCGGAGGCCACGACGAGGGCCACGTTCTTTTTAGAGTGGGCGGACTTAAGTTTGGCGCACATGTCCTTAATGTCGACGGGGCGTTCCGGGATGCAGACGTAGTCCGCGCCGGCGCCGATGGCGGTAAACAGCGCCACCCAACCGGCGTGGCGTCCCATCACTTCCAGAACCATGATGCGCCGGTGCGAGCGTCCGGTGTCGAGCAATCGCTCGGCGGCTTCCATGGCGAGCGTGGCGGAGGTATCGAATCCGAAGGTGTAATCCGTGGCGTCCAGATCATTATCCATGGTTTTGGGAACGCCGACCACGTTGACCTTGTGCTCTTTGTAGAGCTTGTTCGCCACGCCGAGAGTGTCCTCGCCGCCCATGGCCACGAGAGCATGGATATTAAGCGATTTAAGGGATGACAGGACCGCGGCCACTCCCCCGTCTTTTTTATACGGGTTCGTGCGGGACGTGCCGAGCAGAGTTCCTCCCTTTCCGACCGCTTCTCGCACGTCGTCGGGACCCAGGGGCTTGGCGACGGCCCCGATCATACCCTTCCAGCCCTCCTGGATTCCAATGCATTCGTAGCCGAGCTTAGCGGCCTTGAGCACCACGCCGCGAATCGCGGGATTGAGTCCGGGGCAGTCTCCGCCGCCGGTGAGGATTGCGATGCGTTTGGGAGACATCTTAATAGGCGCCCTCGACCGCGCCGCCCTTGCCCGGCGTCAAATGGGTGAAATGAGCTTTTAAGGCGGGGTTGACTTTGGTTGCGGTGGCGGGCATGTGGTCTCCGTGCGTTTGATGATGTTGGTTAAAAACTATTGCTGTATTTCAACTGAACGATTCTCTCGGGTCCTTTGGGGGCCCCATCGGTATAATTGCCGCCGGCGCCGAGGGCTCGCATGGCGAAGTCGATTTGGAATCTTTCCGTCACATAGGTGCGCAGGCCCGCGTTGATGCGGGAATCGCTCCAATTGCTGATATTATCCCACTCAAAGAGGACCGAGAGCCTATCCTTGATGTTCAGGGTCATCGGAATCGAGCCGAAAATCCCGTTTGAGTCGAAATCGGAAATATTGAAGGAAGGATGAATTTGGAAGCCAGGGACCAGCACCTCATGGGAGGCGACGACATAAAACCCTCTCTGACGCTGATTGAACCTTCGGGTGCCGGGGTTGTAGCGGTATCCCTGGCCGTCGAACCCAACCGCTAGCGACGGCAGGTCGGAGTCCCCATCGAAGAATCGATATTTCACTTGAGCGGTCGGAGCCCGCATGCGAACGGTGCTCTCATCTCCAATGAGCCCGTCCACCGCCATGGAGGCTCCCAGGTTGAGTCCGGGGTACACTCCGAAGGAAAGGTATTGAAGAATCCCCCCTCGGGAGTAGAAGCGGGACCTGGAGGAATATCCGTAGTTATCAAGCGCGGCCGTGGTGGGAGCGTCGATAATGTCGACGTCGGCTTGGACGCCGCCGTCGCGGGCCGAGTGCATCGCGGAGGGGTCGACCGGTTTTGGCTTGATTTTTGGGGTGGAGACCGTGGCCTCTTGCGCTTGGGCGATGCCGATGCCGCACAGCAACACGATGATCGCGAGATGTCGGGGCCGTATTTTCATTTGGAAATCCTATCTGTTTTAAATGGGTTTCGTTAAAATCGAAGAGATGCGTTCATGGAGCTTGACCATTTCAAACGGTTTTTGAAGGACCTCGGCGGCGCCGCTCATGAGCGCGATGCCTTTTTCTTTGACCGTATCCCGGCTTGTCATGATCATGATACGCGGAGCCTTTGCGCCGAGCTTGTTGGTCAGCTCGTAGGCGACGTGATAGCCGTCGATATACGGCATCATGACGTCGAGAAGAATCAGGTCGAGTTTTTCATTGAGCGCCGTTTGAAGAGCGTCCTTCCCGTCCGCCGCGACCAGCACATCATAGCCCTGGTGAGTCAGGTCCATTTTGAGAAGATCAAGCAAGTCTGGATCGTCGTCGGCAACGAGGATGCGTTTTTTATCGGCCATTCCCTCTCCTTAATACGTAACACCCAACTCGGCAATACTAGCCCATTTGATTGTCGGCTCACAAGCGGAAACTGCGATCAGGATGATTTTCCCGAAAAGCGGCGAGAAGCGACCGTCGCCGGGGCGTCGCCCGGATCCAACGCCCAGCAACGTTCCCCCAGAAGCGTCTCCACTTCTTCGAAGAGGCGAGAATCCAGGGTGACCCTAAGACCGGTGTCTAGAACCGCGAGACCTTCCGAGGTCTCTTGTTCCAAAACCACGGGGCATGAGCCGGCGCGTTTTTCAAGCGCAGCGCGCAGTGATTCCAAATTTTCACGTCCCAGGGTTGGATCGCATTTCAAGCGCAGCCGCTTGGCGAAACGGGTCACCGAAGCGTCGAGCGGCGCGATCTCGTCGACGATCAACTCGGGCGCGCCGCTTCCGGCGTCTTCGCCCTTAAACGATAAGCGTCCGGTGGCGGCGACGAACGCTCCGATCTTCCCGACGTTGTTTGCGCCCGCGGCGTAGGTTTTTGGAAAGCAAAGAATCGTGAGCTCTCCCGTAAGGTCTTCCAGCGTGCAGATGGTCCAAGGCTCGCCCGTTTTCTTCGAGACCATTTTTCTCACGCGGCTGATCATTCCGGCCAGACGCACCGGAGTGGTGATCGAAGGAGCCAGCTGACCGATCTCGTGCGTCGCCGCGGCCTTGAGCTGGGCCTTGACCGAGAGCAGGGGGTGGCCGGAGAAATAGAAGCCGAGAACCTCTCTTTCGTAGGCGAGCGTGTCATGTTCGGACAGGGGCTTGACGGAGGCGTCGGCGGAGGACATCTCCTCGTTGGAGGGGGGGCAGGCGTCGAAGAGCAGCCCCTGTCCCCTGTCCAGGTCGGCTTTGACTTTTTGCCGGCGGCCGACGGCGTCTTCGACGGCGGCCAGCAGGCGCGCCCTCGCGGCGGGGGAATTTTCGGCTGGTCTTAGGTGATCCAGGGCCCCGGCCTTGATCAGGGATTCCAGCGTTTTTTTATTGACGGCGTGAAGATCGACGCGTGTGCATAAATCATCGAGAGAGGAAAATGGTTGTGTTTGAGCGGCCTTGACGATCGAGTCGGCCGCTCCGGTGCCGACATTTTTAACGGCCAAAAGGCCAAAACGGATATTCCCATCTTGTATGGAGAACCGGGCTTGCGATCGGTTCGCGTCCGGCGGAAGGATCTTCATGCCCATCCTCCGCGCCTCATCGAGATAGGTGACGAGCTTGTTTTCTTTATCCTCGGCCCCGACGGAAGAATGGCCGATTTCGGAGGAAAGAACGGAGGCCATGAATTCGGTGGGGTGATTGGCCTTAAGGTAGGCGGTTTGGTAGGCGACCAGGCCGTAGGCGACCGAGTGGGATTTATTGAAGCCGTAGCCCCCGAACTTAACCATCTGATCGTAAATCTTGTTGGCGAGTTTTGCGGATATCTTATTGGCGGCCGCGCCCTTGATGAAATGATCGCGCATCTTCTCAATTTCTTCGGTATTTTTTTTCCCCATGGCCTTGCGCAGGCCGTCGGCTTCCCCGGGCGTGAAGTTCGCAAGAGTTTTGGATATTTCCATGACCTGCTCTTGAAAAACCATGCAGCCGTAGGTGTCTTTGAGGATGGTTTCAAGAAGAGGATGATCGTATGCGACCTTTTCGCGCCCATGTTTGCGCTCGACGAACATATCCAACATTCCGGACTGCATGGGCCCGGGTCTAAAAAGCGCGATAAGAGAGACGATGTCGTCGAAGGCGGTCGGTTTGATGCGGAAAAGAAGATCGCGCATGCCCTGGCTGTCGAGCTGGAACACGGCCAAGGCCTTGGCCGTGCGCAGCATTTCAAACGTCGGGGCGTCGTCCATCGCGATCGCGTCGATGTTGAAGTCCGGGTGCCCGCGCTTCTTAACGAGGGCGACGGCGTCATCGATGATCGACAGAGTGCGCAGGCCGAGAAAGTCGACCTTGAGAAGTCCCAGTTTGGGGCACACATCTCCGTCGTATTGAGTCGTCACCACGTCCGATTTGGCTCCCTTGGCCAATGGCGTGTATTTGACGACAGGTTCCTTGGTGATCAGCGTTCCCGCGGCGTGGACCCCGGTGTGGCGTTTAAGCCCCTCGAGCTTGAGGGAGAGATCGAGCAACCGCTTGACCTGCGGATCTCGGGCGAGCTCCTGAAGTTCGGGGCTTTGCATGGCCTCGTGGAGGTGCACCCCGGGGCCCGAGGGGATTTTTTTCGCGATCTCATCGACTTGGGGCAGGGGCATCTCGAGGACCCGGCCGACGTCGCGTACCACGAGTTTGGCGCCGAGCGAACCGAAAGTGATGATCTGTGCCACGCATTTTTCGCCGTACTTCCCTCGCACGTAGGCGATGACCCGATCGCGCCCGGTGTCGGCGAAGTCGATATCGAGGTCCGGCATTGATTTCCGATCGGGATTTAAAAAGCGCTCGAAGAGAAGACGGTGCTCGATGGGATCGGCGTTGGTGATGCGCAGCGCGTAGGCCACGAGCGCTCCCGCTCCGGAGCCGCGGCCCGGGCCCACGGGAATGCCCACCGATCGCGCGTACTTGATGAAGTCCCAGACGATAAGAAAGTAGCCGGAAAAACCCATGCGTTTAATGACGTTGAGCTCATACCGCAGTCGTTCGGAGTACTCCTGCCGAATGCCGAGTCTAAAGCGTTCCTTGAGCCCTTCAACGCAGAGGTGTTCCAGGTAGGTGTCTTGGTTGTATCCCGCCGGGACCTCGAATTCAGGCAGCAGCATTTGGTCCATGGGGATCTTGACGTTGCACATCTCCGCGATTTTCAGGGTGTTCGTCAGGGACTCGGGAGCGAACGCGAAGAGCCGGTGCATCTCTTCCGGGGTTTTAATGTAAAACTCGTTGGTTTCGAACTTTAGCCTTTCGGTTTCGGCCAGCTTTCGGCCCGTGGCGATGCAGACGCGCGCATCCTGCGCCTCATGGTCGTCCGGTTTCCAGTAATGGCAGTCGTTGGTTGCGACAAGAGGGATGCCGGTTCTCCGGCTGAGGTCGAGCAGGGCCTGGGTCACTTGGCGCTGCTTGTCGAGGCCATGGTCCATGATCTCCAGAAAGAAGCTTTCGCTCTCAAGGTTGTCTCGAAACCAAGCGACCAGATTTTCGGCGCGGGCCATGTCTGCGGACAGCACGACTTGGTTGAGCTCGGATTTTAGGCATCCGGACAAGACCACGAGGCCCTTGGAATGCTTGGCCAGCAGTTCTTTATCGATGCGGGGATCGTAGTAGTATCCCTCCTGAAACGCGATGGAACAGAGCTCCATGAGGTTCTGGTACCCCTCATAGTTCTTGGCCAAGACCGTGAGGTGGCAGTTCTCCTTTTGCGAATGCCCCCGGTCGAAGCGCGTTCCCTTTGAGATGTACATCTCGCATCCGATAATGGCTTTAAGACCCAGGGTTTTCGCGTTCGAGTAAAATTCCACCGCGCCGTACATGTTGCCGTGATCGGTGACGGCGAACCCCTTGGCGCCGGAGGCGGCCAGGTCCTTGAGCGCCTGCGAGGGCTTCCCGTCCTTGTCGGATAGACGGATGACTCCATCCATCAAGGAGTATTCGGAATGATTATGGAGGTGTACGAACTCGGGCTTTGACACTTGTTATAATGCGGCTCGATGAAAAAAAGCGAGACCGGCTTGATTGAGACGTTTGTAAGCAAGAAAACGGTCTGGCACGGCAATGCGGTGAACTTTGACGTCGACACCGTCCGGCTTCCCAACGGCAAACTGGCGACGCGCGAATTTATGAGCCACCCGGGCGCCGTCGGGGTGGTTCCCTTCCTGAATCGCGATACGATCGTAATGGTGCGCCAATACCGCCATCCCGTCGGTCAAGTGACTCTCGAGATTCCCGCCGGGAAGCTCGACGCGGGCGAATCGGTCTTGACCTGCCTCAAGCGGGAGCTTCGAGAAGAGACCGGCTACACGTCCCGAAAATTCATCCCGCTGTTGCGTTACTGGCCGACACCCGCTTTCGCCGACGAGGTGCTGCATTTATTCGTTGCGACGGGCCTGAAAGAAGGAAGAATGAGCGCGGATGAAGATGAATTCATCGAGCGCGTGATCATGCCCTTCCGAAAGGCCGTCGAGTTGGTCAGGCGGGGCAAGATCAAGGACTCCAAGACGGTCATCGGACTCTTAGCTTGCTCAACCTACGGGACATCATACTAAATCGGCCTTGAAGCCCGAAGAGATACAGTCTTGGGAGTCCTTCCTGAAGCGGACGCCCTTGTTTTCTGGTTTATCGGCGGAAGATGTGAGCAAGTTGTCGGCTCACCTGCAGTTGCTGTCTCTTCCCAAAGGCGCGACGTTGTTCAAACAGGGCGACGAGTCCGATGCCCTCTATCTCATCGTTTCAGGGCATGCGCGCCGCTACCGCCTTTCCGACGGCCGCGACGCGTTGGTCGCGTATCTGGGTCGCGGAGACGTGGTCGGTGAAACCGGGCTGTTGACCGGCGCACCCCGATCATCGACGGTGCGGGTCGACGCGACGAGCGAGATTCTCAAGCTGCCGCGCAAGAACTTCGAGGACGTGCTGCGCGAGTATCCGACCATCCTTCTGCATCTCTCGCGCACCTTGGCCAACCGCCTCATCGATCAGGGGGGAACCTCGACACGGCTGTCGTCGACGCAGGCGCGCTTGATCGCCCTCGACTGCGCCTTGCCCCACGCGGAAAGGGCGCTGCTCGCCTGGCGTCTGGGCTCGGAACTCGCGACCCAGACGCGCAAGCGCGTGTTGATCGTCGATGTGTCTCCCGAGCCCAGCGGGATCGCGCGCGTGGCGGGTTTGAAAAGCTCCCCCATCACCGAAATGGGCTTGAAAGCGGCGAACTTGCGGGATCCGGCAGTCCTCGCGGCTCTCGCGCAGGAACACCCCTCCGGCGTGCGAGTGCTGTCGGTGTCACCGGCGATTTTGGGAGGGCGCCTCTTCGGTCAACTGTACTTGTTCCTTAATGCGGTTCGCGACAGCCACGATCTTACGCTGATCTGCCTCGGAGGTCCGCGCGGCGATGTGGAAAAGGCTTCGCTGGCGGAAGCCGATTTGATCTTGATGGCGGGCTGTGACCGCATGCGCCCGCAGTATCGGCAAATGGAAGTCGAAGTCCCTCCGTTGGCGGAAGAGGCTCGCCGCCTGCTGCGCCTTTGGATCGGGGAGCTCGAGCCCGAGGACGCCCCGTTATTGATCGGCGCCGAGAAAATCCTCATTCCTTGGAGCGAGGACGCGGTCGCCGCCTACGAGCGGGAGGGGAAGGCCGACGCCTTTTTTCAAGCCGATCCCAAAGCCGCCAAAGTCATCGCTCGATTGGCGCGGCGCATCGGGGGAGTTCAGGTCGGACTTGCCTTGGGCACGGGAGCGGCGTTGGGCCATGCGACGATCGGAGTGCTCAAGGTGCTGAAGCGCGAGGGAATTCCCGTGGACGTCATCGCGGGGACTTCGATGGGATCCTTAATCGCCGGTTGTTATGCGGCCGGTTTCGAGCCCGAGGAGATCGAGCAGTTGGCCCTGCGCGTCGACAAGTCTTGGGTTTATGAAAATCTATTCTGGGACCTCACGATTCCAAGATCCGGGCTTTTTGCCGGCGAAACCCTGCTGCGATTTATTCGTTCCTACATGGGTTCTCGTGAATTCAGCGATTTGGACATTCCCTTCGCCTGCGTGGCAGCCGACATAGAGACGGGGGAAGAGGTGGTTCTTCGACAGGGCCGCGTGGCCGAGGCGATTCGGGCGTCCTGCGGGCTTCCCCTGATTTTCGAGCCGATGCAGCTGTCGGGCCGGTGGCTGGTCGACGGAGGCCTCGTCAATCCGGTTCCGACTCGCCTTGTCGCCGATATGGGCGCCGACATTCTGCTTGCCGTTAATTTGACGATTCCGGCCGGCGAGCATAAGACCCATGTCGCCGAACGCCGCCGTCAGCGCCTGCTTGATCAGCCCTTGAGCTTGGAAGCGCTTCGACAAGTCGCCATGCCCGTCTTGCCCAAGGCTTTCCGCGCCCCCAATATTCTCGAAGTCTTCTTCCAGATGATCTATACGATGGAATATGAAGTCGCCCAGGCGCGTTTGGATCGCGCGCACGTCACGATGTTTCCAGACCTCAAGGGTTTTTCCTGGACCGAATTGCACCGCGCCGGAGAAATCATCAAGGCCGGAGAATACGCCGCCGAGGAAGCGCTTCCGAGAATCAAGGCCCTGATCCCCGCCTTGCGCCCGTACTGCCCGATTTAAGAAGCCTCTTAAGGGGCGTGGGCTTGAGCGGTCACGAGAGATCGGCGTGCGGACTCGAAGTCGCCGGACGCGATCTTCCCGAAAATATCGATCAAGAGCGACAGCGCCTGACGGCGCCCGCGGATGGATCGACCGTAACGTGTTGACGGGGCGAATCTCACGATCAGGTCATCGATCAAGATTCTCCAACGCGCCTGTGCCAAGCGCGCGCGCCCGATTTGGTAGGGGGTCAGGCGGTAATCGGCGATGTCGCGCAAGAGATCGTTTCGCCGATTTTTATTGTCACGCAAAGTCTTTTCGATTGCTTCCAGTTTCGACGGCCAGTCATCGGACTGCAACAGAGCGAGGACGTTGAGCTCCCCCTCTTTTAGAGCCGAGAGTCGCTGCTGGAGCCGACTTCCCCGGGCCTTATAGGCTTGGCGCGTGGGCGCTGGGACGGGGGCGTAATCGATGGCGGCGATGAGGTCGGCGTCGAGAAAGCCGGCGACCTCTTCAAGGCGGTCGAGATTTTCCTCTACGGCCGCCGCTGTAATCCAGCGGGCCGCTTCCCGTTGACGCGAGGACAATTCGACCAGCAGCGCTTTGGAGATGTTGGCGGGATTTTTGCTTCGTGCCGCCAGGTCCTCGAAAGAGGCGATGGCCGTCTGGGCCTTTCCCAGACGAGCGGCGCGCGCCGCCAAGCGGGCGGAGATGCGCGCCGACGGGGACTTGTCTAGAAGTTTTTTTTCCAAGGATTCATCCTTGAGATCGTTCGGCGTCAAACGGACCCCGGCGTATTTCGCGAGATGGGCGAGGCGATCGTTTTTGAGGCGATCCTCCAAACGGCCCAGGTCGTAACGAAGCCCGAAGGCGGGATAGGAAAGAGTGGGGTAATTCAGGCGTCCCGTTTCGATGAGTTTTGGGGATCCCGGCGCCCGATTGAGATTGAGGGAGTTTTGCATGGCCAGAAGCTCGGGCGAGTAGCCGTGAATGTTCCCCGCCGAGAGTCGATCATAAAATGAGCTGGCGAGGGTCGTGTCCGCAGAGCGCTCCGAAGCGGGCTTTCCTTCGGGGGCTCGGCCGGTGACGACGTTGTCGATTTGCGAACCCTGACCCTCGAAAAGGGTTCGCAGCGCCTCCCGCCTTTGTTCATTGCTGACGTCCTGCTCGGCTTTGTCGGCGAATTTGGACTTCTTCGCGGCGCTCTTAAGAACGCCGTAGGCGCCCCGCTCCGCGTTGGGGTTGCGATAATACGTTTGCCGAAAAATCTTTACCGAGGACATCTCGAAGGAATTGTTTCCTGAGGCATCGTCCCTCGCCAGGCCAAGGGCGACCATGGCCGCCGATTGAGAATCGGAATCGATCCATTCGCGCAGATCCGCCCATTTTTTCCGGGGATCGCTTTCTTTGGAGATGGCATCGCCGATGCGGGACTGAAGAATGCGATCGGCGAGAGCGTCGCGAAGACCCGCATCGTCCTCAAGCCGCTTCCTCATATCGGAAATGGTATTGGAATCATCCCCTTCGACGGGGCGCCCTTCGGAGACGACGGACGGTTCGCCCTCTTGCGCGGAGGCACCGGCCGCGCAGAGCAGCAGAGCGAGCGTTCCCGCCTTCATTTTGCGACGTCCGGAGCGGACGACGGCGTCGATTTCTCCGCCGAGAACCGGAAGACTTCCCGCCGCCCGGAACGCACCACCCCGTCGTCGCCGATTCGAGCCAATCCAAGGGTCATTTCCGAGGTTTCGATGTCTTTTCTCGTCTTCGTCGTCAGGTCCAGGAAGGTGTGGGTGTCGCTTTTATCGGGTACGGCCCATCGGATGAGGGCATATTGACCGGCGGGCGAGAGGCGGATAGCGATCACCTTGGAAAAGGGGCCGGATTTTACGATCAGGCCACCGGCCCAGTCGCGGGCCTCGACGCCCCAGGACTCCCCGAGTTGCTTTGCGATCAGAACCACCTTGGAGCTGTTGGAAAAGGCGACGGGGTCTCCCTGCTCGGGAATGTCGGCCGCGTCGTCGCTCCACAGAAGCTGGCCCGTGGAGCCGTGAATCTTCAAGAGCCGGCGCGATTCCAGAAGTTTGGTGCGGGGGGAATTCCAGGTCAGCCGACGCTCCAGCGTCCAGGCCGCGCGCGCGTCGGGAGACGGGCCGCCCCGTACCTCACGGGTCACCGGACCAGAGTCTTCCTGCGAGAGTCCAATTTCGGAGGATAAGTTTCCGTTCTCGTCGTGGAGCAGCAGAGAGCGGCCTTGCTTGGACCATCCCGGAGTGGACCGCGATACGGGCATGTCGGGCAGAGTCGGAGTCGGCTGGGCGCTCAAACCGAAAGAAAAAACAACCGCAAGAGGGAGAATCATCATGGCGCAGCCGCTTCCACTGAAATTTCACCGTTTGGTTTCGGATAGGCCTTCACCGCCCAGGGACGGGTGAAGGCCTGGGTGGCGATCCCCGTCGGGGAATTGACGCGGTAGCGGACGGCGAGTCCGGCGTCCGTCTCGATCGGTTCCAAGAATTCGATGCTGAAGCCTCCGGTGGGTCTTTCTCCGATAAAGACCGCCACGGCGACGAAGCGTTGAAAATCCAAGAACGGGGCTTTCTTGCCCAAACGAGCCCAAAGCTTGACCCAGGATCCGGCGTCGCGCAAGACCGAAACTCCGGCCGGGGCTTGCGCGTCTTGTCCCTTCCATTCCATAGGCCTCTCCGTGGACGCGCGCGCGAGGCTCGCGCACAGCGTCGATAAAACAATCGCCTTAATCATGAACTCCTCCGACGACAAGCTTGGGCATGCGGATCGTGGGCTGGCCGTCGCTGACGGCCACGTTTTGGTCGTCTTTTCCGCACGTCCCGGTGCCCCAGCCGATGTCCCAGCCGACGCGGTCAATGGAGCCGAGAGCCTCGGGGCCGACGCCCAGGAGATTGGCATCGCGCACAAGATGGCGCGCGATCCCGTCTTCAACCCACCAGCCCTCCTCGACTTCAAAAACGAACTCGCCGCTCGCCGTGTCGACTTGTCCGCCTCCCATGCGTGTGACCAGAAGCCCCCTCTTGAGTTGCGCGACGATCTTGGCCGGGTCGTCATGGCCAGGGGCGATGTAGATATTCGACATGCGCGGGATCGGTTGCGAGGCGAAGGACTGACGGCGCCCGTGGCCGTTGGAGGGGGAGCCGTCACGCAGAGCGCTCGCGCGGTCGTAGAGAAAATTCTTAAGAACGCCATTCTCCACGAGGGCGGTCGGCCGTGCTTCGATCCCCTCGTCGTCAAAAACGAAAGAGCCGCGCTGAAACGGAAGCGTCGGGTCATCGATGACCGTAATCGTTTCCGGGGCGACGACTTTTCCGCTCATGTCGCGATAGGCGGGGGAAGACCCCTCGTGAATATGATCGACCTCGAGAGAGTGTCCGATCGCCTCATGAATAAACGTGCCCCCTCCCGCCGCCGCGAGGACCACCGGCATCTCGCCGGCCTTCGCCGTCGGCGCATCGAGTTTGGCCAGGGCGCGCCTTGTCGCGCGACGGGCGGCGGCCAAGGCCGCGTCATTATTGAACATTTCGAAGCCACGCTGCGCGCCCAGGCTCTCGCTGCCGGTTTGCAGGATGGAGCCTTGATGCGCGACGACCGCTATTGAGAGCACCGTCGAAATTCGCGATTGGCTGACGTCCGCGCCCTCAGAGTTAAGAACGCGGGTCTCGGTGCGACGGTCCGAGTAAACCGCGGTGACTTGGCGCACGAGAGGCGAGATCTCCCGCGCGGCGCGATCGAGGGCCAAGAGAAGGGACGTTTTTCGTTCCAGGGGGATATCCGCCGGGTCTAGAAGGCTGTGCGTTGCGGCCGAGCGCGTCAACCGGAACGCCGTCGACCCATCGAGCTTTCCGGGCAGCAGCTTCGCTCGCAGGCGCGCGGCCGTCGCCGCTCCCAAGTCCTGCGCGCTGCCAAAAAACGTCTTCATGCCCATTCCGTCGCGAGTCAAAAGCCGCAATCCCAGCCCGCGCTCGGAGCCGGTTCCGATGTCCCGCACGGCCCGATCTTCAAGGCAGGCCGAAGTCCAGACGGTGCGTTCGAGGAATGCTTCGCCGTAGTGCGCTCCCGTTAGGGCGGGGCCGTAGGCTTGGGCCGAGTCCCCGAGAATCATGACAACGTCCCTTTGGGCAAGGTGAGGGTGACGCGGGCTCCTTTCCCGAGTTCGGAGCGCATGAGCGCGCTTCCGCCATGAAGAGAAGCCGTTTTCTTGACGTAGGCCAACCCCAGCCCCATCCCTTCCTGCTGGCCGGTGAAATCCTTTTCAATTTGATGAAAACCGGAAAAAACGCGTTCCAGATCCTCGGGAGGCACTCCCGGGCCGTCGTCTGAAACTGAGATCGTCGTCCAGCCGTCTTGGGTCGAGGCTTGGATATCGACCCGCGGGCGCTGCGCAGTGTTGAATTTGACGGCATTGTCGACGAGGTTCTTGATCGCCTCGACGATCATCGTCTTGTCTCCCATGATGACGGCGTCGGTTTTGGCGACGTTGACCTGGGCGTTGCGCGCGTCGAGGGTTTTCTTCAGGGCTTGGAGGGAGCTTTGGATCGCGTCGCCGACGTCGATGCGGCGAGGGTCGATGCGAATGTCGGGGCTTTCAATGGTGGTGTAGCTGAGGAGCTTGTCGACGAGTTCGCAAAGCTTGGTTCCCTGCTCTCGGATCGTGCGCGCGGCTTTGACGGCCAGGGAGGACTTTTCGGGATCCAGCTCCTCAAGCAGGATATCCGCGAAACCGGTGACGGTCGATAAGGGCGTGCGCAGTTTGTGGGAAATCAGCGATAGGAACGTCCTTTTGAGTTTTTCCCGCCGCCACTTCTCGGTGCGGTCGTGGAAAATGAACAGGCGACCCTCGTGTCCCGAGAGAGGAACGCGCGTGACCCGCCCCTCCAGGGCGAGCAGAGTCGGCTCCTTGCGGATCGCGGCGAAATCGCAGGCGGCGCACTCTTCGGCCAGCAGCTTTGCCAGAGGCGGGGCGGTCTCGAAAGGCCTGAGGGCGGCCGAGATGTCTTTGACGTCCGGACCGAAGAGAGATTTCGCCGACTCATTGGCGAGCAGGATTTTTCCGGAATCCTCGGTGAGCGCCACCGCGTTGCTCATCTGCGAGAATACGGTCGCCAGCTTGACGCGCTCCTCCTTGAGGGACGAAAAAAGGCGGGCGTTCTCGATGGCGATCGCCGCTTGTCCCGCGAAGGATTCCAGGGCGTGAAGGTCATTGTCGTCGAAGGCCCCGTCGCGCTTATTGATCGCCTCGAGAACTCCGATCACCCGCCCCTTGAGGATCATCGGCATGGCCAAAAGCGATTGGGTCGTAAACCCCGACTCCGCGTCCATGGCCGCGGACCAGCGCGGATCCGCGCGGACGTTGTTGATGATCTCGGCTTTGCGGTTTTTCGCGGCCGTTCCCGCGATGCCTTGGCCAAGTTTAAGGCGGACTTTCGAGGCGTCGGCGCCCAGGCCCAAGGCGACGTCGAAGTAAAGTTCCTGGGTCTGCTCATCGAGAAGGAGCAAAGAGGCGCTTTCGCAGTCAACGACGCGCGTCAAGAGTTCTAGCACCGAGGTCAGAAGCTCGCCCAACTCGAGCTTGGAAGAGAGAAGTCTTCCGATTTCGATGAGTCGTTCGAGAGTCTGGGCGTTTGGCTGCGGCATCGTTTTACCCTACCAAATCTTCACTCCGCGGGGGACGGCGCTTCCGGCCGCTTCGACGTCGAAGACGAATTCAAAGGTGGGAGGGCGCGTCAGCGTCAGCGAGGAAAACCGCAGGTCGCGCACCGTCGCCGTCCAGCCTCCCCCGGGCTTGGGCGCGGCCGTCCAAACGGGCGCCTTGAAAAAAGCGTCCAAACGGCGCCCGAAAGCGGTTTGCCGCGCCTCGACGGCCGGGGGGGTCTGCGAGTCGTCGTCCAGAACAAGCTTCTTGTCCGCAGACCCGTTCAAGACGTCGATGAGATACACATGCCAGCTTGACGGCTCTTTGATCACGCCTCGCCAGCGATGCGCACCCAGCGGTTCTGGGAAAACATAGGCAAATCCTCCGGACGAGGAGGCCCCATTGAGGATGATCTCGGCGCGGCGCCGGCAAGCGTATGCCGTCATGAGGTAAGCCGCGGCCAGGACAAGCGCGCCCCGGCAGGCCCGCGTCAGGCGGGGTTTCCAAGCCGCCGACAGACGCGCCAGGTGCGGCGCGGCGAGAATGCCCGAGAGAACGAGATCGATGATAAAGACGATCGCCAGCTCCGGGCGAGACAGGGATAGGGGCCATAAGAGCTGGACGCCGAAGGAATTGATCAAGTCGAAGAGAAGATGCCCTCCGGCGTTGATCGAGACGATCGCCAGGAGGTCGCGATAAGTCATGTCCGGGTATTTTTTTTTGAAGATCCAGGCCAGACCCGCGATCCAGATCGGGAGAAAAAAAAGGGAATGTCCGAAAGAGCGGCGCAAAACGATGGCTCCGGGATCTCCCGTGAGATGGACGAGGACGTCGATGTCTGGCAGGTTCGCCGCCCACATCGACGCCGTGACGGCCCTGCGTCCCAGGCGCGGCCGGAACACGGCCTCGCCGATCGCCAGGCCCAACAGCGTATGGGTCACAGGATCCACGGGTGGATTATAAGAGGAACCCGTGCGGCGCGCAAGGTCGCCGGCGTTACGCCTTGATCAAGTCTTTTTTACGCCGCGACAGGGCCAAGTGGCGCTCGAAAAGCATTATCTGCGCCTCGTCGCGCGCGGCCGCCGTCGCCTCCTGGCGTTCCCGTCGTTTGAGCCGCTCCAGCAGGCGGCGCGCCGCGCGCGCCGGCAGTCCATGTCTCATGGTCCCTCCGGCCATCATCAATGAGACGATCAAACCCCTCGATTTGTTCCCCGCGCCGGGAGGGGCATTCCTCTCTTGACGGATTGAGAGGGCGGGGCTACACTGGTTCAGACGCCGGAGAACCCCTCGATGAACGTCCTTCGCCTCCTGCTGATAGCGGCTCTTGCCGGACCTTTCGGCCAGGCGCGGGCCGATGATGGAGTCCGGGCGCGCCTCAGCGGTGCCGGTTGCCGGACGCTAGGAGGAGGATTCCCATGAAGAACCTACTATGGATCGCGGTGGCGGTCATGACCTGTCTTCCGCTTCTCAGCGACGCTAGGACCGGAGACGGATTCACTGACGAGGCCGCCGAACTCATGAGAGGTCTCAATTTAAAGTCTACGGAGCTTAGAGACAGGGCCGGAGGGACGCGCACGCATGCGCTGACGGTCAAAGAATTCAAACTCAACTCAAACCAACCAGCTAAAACCTACAGGAATTCCGACAACGTCGGGAGCGCGAAAATCGACGGCTTGATCGACGACGGAAACGCGTGCCTGGGCAACATAAATAGTTTTTTTAGCAGGCAAGCGCCCATGAAGAAGCTCAAGGGAATAGATATTGAATATTCCTATGGCGTTCGATACGGGACATCGGAAGGCAAAAAGTTCAGCTACAGGGTGCTTGTCATCGCCATGGGTTTGACGTTTGACACGGGCCGGTTTCCCGCCGAGAGCGGGCTTCTTGAATTCTATGACAGCGATCCGGGACATTCCGAAGGGGGCGCCGCGGCGCAAAAATTTCTCCAGTTTAATTGCGCGGCGACGCTCCAGGAGCTCTTTGGAAGCGCCAATGCCGCGTATGAAAAATCCATTCCGCTTGACAAAAGATCGCGAGAGGCTTTTTCGGGTTACGAGAAATTTTAGGCGTCCGCGCGCCGCCCCCCCTTGACGGAAAAAGCTTTGCGCTCTACACTCAGAGAATGGCGAAGACCAAGAGCGCTGCCAAGTCAAAGAAGACGAAAAAAGGCGCCGTCGACAACGTCGATGCGCATGAACGTAAAACCGCCGAACGGGTCATGGAGACGGTGCTCAAGGAGCAAAGCGTTGAAGTGACCACCGAACGGCTAGACCAATGGGTCACCATCGAGTGTCCCCATTGCGGAGAGGGCAGCGAACTTCATGTGATCGCGGATATGGACGGACAGTCCGTCGATCAAGACTGCACGGTGTGCTGCCGCTCCTACGTCGCCCATGTCGAGATAGACGAGGGCGAGGCGCACGTGGGCGTTGAGGCCGCCTAAGCCGGCGGGTTCTTACTTCTTTTTGGCGCTTTTGTCGCTGGCCGGGGCCGGGTTTTCGGGCTTGACGATTTCGATGAACTCGACATCGAAGAGAAGCGTCGCGCCGGGCTTGATGCCGGGACGCCCGGGGTCCCCGTAGGCGACATCCGACGGGCAGATGAGCTTGGCCTTGGTCCCGACTTTCATCATCGCGAAGCCGTTGGTCCAGCAGGGGATGACGCGGTTGAGCTCGAAATCCGTCGGCTCATTTCGAGCGTAGGAAGAATCGAATTCGGCACCGTCGACCGTGGTCCCGCGGTAATGCGCCTTGATCGTGTCCGTCTTGGTCGGCATGGGCCCGGTTCCGGCTTTCTCTTCAAGATACCAGCCCCCGCCGGTGATGGCGACAGCTTTGTTTTCTTTGAGGAACTTGTCGACATACGCTTTCCCCTTCGCTTTTTCACCGACCGCGGCCGCCGCCGTGCGCTGCTGCATCATGTCGTTGATGCGGCCTTGGTAGGCCTGGATGTCGACGGTCGGCGGAGTGTGCTTGATTGAGTCCGCCAGACCGGCCGCGATGACCTTGATTTCCGAGGCGTTGAGGTTGAAGGCGGCCAGGTTTCGTCCCATCATGTAGCCGATGGTGTAGACCGTGCGTTCGTCGTCGTTCTTATAAGGGGTTTGCGCGGGTTTGGACGGCGTTTCGGCGGCAAAGAGGGGGGCGGCCAACGACAGGGCGAGAATCGCTAGGGTGCTTTTCATTTCAATCCTCCTCACAGGCTTTCAGGCTGCGTATGATAGCACATCATTAATAAAGTCTCTCCATCCTGGCCTTTGTTCGCTTTGTGCGGCTTGCAGGCGGCGGTGGGCGTTTTAGCGGTTGCGGTGAGCGTGTCGGCCGGAGTTCTCTGGACGAAAATCTCGCCTGGCGCCCCGGTTGATTTCAGGGCGGGGTGTGCTGCTGGCGCGGCGATAGCGTTGGCCCTTTCCGGCAGGCAGCGGGCGGCTGAATGATCCCGAGTTGTTGGATCCGGTGGGCCTCGTCGACGCCGACATCTTGTGGCGATAGGAGTTGACGGCGCTGTGGAGCCGGGCGTGGAATTGACTGAGAACGGCCCGTTCCCGGTTCTGGTCGGCCGCTTTCATGAGAGTCATGGGATCATGGTAGAGGACGCCCCGATATAAAACGGTGGTCAGCACGTCGCCGGTATTGCCTTGCGCCATGGGACCGATAGAGCCGGTGAAGGGCCCCCAACGCAGGAGCCAACGGCGTTTCTGGGGCCGTGAAAGCGACCGGCTTTTCTGGGGCCGTGAAAGCGACGGATTGACATTTTTCGCTCCCCGAGTCTTGGTCAGGCGAGCCGGGACGTCCACCCGCAAAGTTTCGGCGCCGATTCGATCAGCTAAGCGGTAGTCGTCGATGAATGGATTGCGGGTTCCGTGGAAGGATTCGACGATGTCGTTGCGCCGAGCCTCGAAGTTATCCGGAGGGAACTCGCGATTCCAGCGCAAAAATAATTCATACTGATTATTCCAGAATATGGCGTTCCTGCGTTTGAAAAAACGCTCATCTTTGAAGCGGGCGTAGAAGTCGAGCATACCGCGAGCGATACGTCCTTTGACGGCGTCCGGCGGCTCAAAGACGCGCTGGCCTTGAGCGTTGACCCCGCGCTTGGCCCCGGCCTTATTTTCATAATCGATATCCCGCGTGGCGATTCCAAAAATGTAACTGTCGCGGATCGTATTGGGGTGGCTGAAGGTCGCCAGGAGATGAGGCATATATGAACGCATGGGAAATTCCCGATTGAATAAAGACTGAGGCCATGTGTGTTCCACCGTCATTCCGGCCTGCTGGGTGTCTTGATCGGGTTCCGGGTAGTCCTTGCCGTTTTCGCTCGTTCCGGCCACAAAAATGCCGGTATAAGCGTCCACGATTCCGTGCACGCCCTTGATAACGACATTGTCCGCCTTGGAAAACAGCAGCCGTGACGCTTCGGAGTAGGTGCGGTTGTGATAGTTGGTTTTGACCAGCGTGGATATTTTGTCGAGCAATGCGCGCCCGGATAGCCCCTCGGTTCCCGGGACGGAACGAACAGCGGCCAAGGGCCCGCGCTCGACGATATGGACGCGAACCAGGCCGTCCGACTTGGAAACGGCGGCGAAAACCGCTCCGGAGTCCGATTCAAGACGGCGTTCGCCGTCGAAAATCTCGTTCCCTAATTTAAAGTTAAAACGGCTGGCCCAGCCATCGCTGGGAGTCGCTGGTTTCCTGCTTTCCGGCAATTCCTCCGAGGGCGCAGACGACGGTGCGGCGGGGATGGGGTGAGATTGAGTCAGAGGCGCGGGTTTGGAGGCCGCAACGGGAGACGCCAAGAGCGAAGGCGTCGCGGCTAACGGCGAAACGATGCGCGGCGTCAAGGACGCCGAAAAGGCCGGTAGAGCCGGCAGCGGAGCTGGAGCGGGCAGGACCGCGGGAACGGGGTTTTTCGCCGTGAAAACCTGGGCTTGGGTCGGAACTGCCAGCAGCAGGATGAGCAGGCAGCGAACGCGCGCGAGCATGCTGAATGGTAACAGACCCCTCAAGACATCGAATAGGCCGAGGGGCCCAATGGATGTCCAGTCTTTGGACCTAAATTTTTTGACCCGATCATTCACGATCCCTCGCTCGGGGTTTGCTACACTAGAGGCGAATCCATGCCCTTTAATCGTTTCGGGCTTCGTCCCGAGCTTCTCCAAGGAATACACGCGCTCGGCTACGCCGCTCCGACTCCTGTTCAAGAGAGAGCTCTTCCCGATGCCTTGCGGGGCAGCGACGTCATCGGCTCGGCTCAAACCGGAAGCGGCAAAACCGTGGCGTTCACCCTGCCGGTGCTGCAGCGCCTGCTCGCCGACCGGGAGGCCGAGGGCGGGTCTTCGCGCGGCCTGCGCGTGCGCGCGCTCGTCTTGACGCCCACGCGCGAACTCGCCGCCCAGGTCGAGCGCGCCATCAGCGAGCTCGCGAAGTTCTCACCCGTTAAGTGCGTGCTCGTCATAGGCGGAGCGAGCTACCACGTCCAAACCCAGGAACTTAAAAGAGGCGCCGAGGTCGTCGTGGCGACCCCCGGGCGCCTGCTCGATCATATCCGCTCGGGCACATTTCATCTGCGCGACGTCAAAGTCGCGGTTCTCGACGAGGCCGACCGCATGCTCGACATGGGCTTTATGCCGGACGTGCGCCGGATCATGAAGCTGCTTCCGAGCGAGCGCCAGACGTTGATGTTTTCGGCCACCATACCGATCGAAGTGGAGAGGGTGGTCAATGAGTTCATGCGCCAGCCGATCCGCATCGAGGTGGATCGTCCGCGCGCGACGGCGACGAGCGTCAAACAGTGGCTTTACCCCGTGACCGAAGACCAAAAGGCGTCTCTGCTCGAGGCCTTGCTCAAAGTCGACGGAGTCGATTCCGTCATCATTTTCACGCGCACGAAAGTGCGCGCCGACCGGGTCTCGGGCTGGCTGCGGCGCAAGAGCGTGGCGTGCGTCGTTCTGCACTCGGATCTATCCCAGGGCGAACGCGATCGGGCGATGTCGGATTTTCGCGAGGGGCTTCAGACCGTTCTCGTGGCCACCGACCTGGCCGCCCGGGGCCTGGACGTTCCGGAGGTCTCCCACGTCATCAACTACGACGTTCCCGAGCATCCCGAGGACTATGTCCACCGCATCGGACGCACCGGCCGCGCGATGTCCGAAGGCGACGCGGCCACCCTCGTGTCCCTGGAAGAAGAAAAGCTGGTCCCGACCATCGAGGCGTTTATCGGGCAGCAAATCGAAAGACGTGCCCTGTCGGGGTTTCCTTATCGCGTTCCTCCGCGCATGCGCACCTACCGGCCTTCCCTGATCTCGTCCTTTCGCATCCGGCGCCGTTCGATTCCCCGCCGCTAAAGCTCGCGCCGGTCCACCCAGCGCCAGGCTCCCGGGGCGAGCCCCTTCAAGGAAACTTTGCCGATGGACGCCCGGACCAATCGAAGGCATGGAAAACCCACGGCCGCCGTCATGCGGCGGACCTGGCGGTTGCGGCCCTCGATCAGCGTCAGTTCAATCCAGGAGGTCGGGACGTTCAGGCGTGAGCGAATGGGGGGGGTTCTCTCGGGCAAGTCGGGAGCGGTTGCCATAAGCTTCGCGCCGCAGGTTCGGGTCTTGCCGTCGCCGAGGAGCACCCCCCCGCGAAGCTTCTTGAGATCGTCTTCTCCCGGGCTGCGTTCGACTTGGGCCCAATAAACGCGTGGGTGAGCGTGGCGCGGGTCGGTCAAATGGTGTATGAGGCCGCCGTCGTCGGTCAGGAGCAAAAGGCCCTCGCTGTCATGGTCGAGACGTCCCGCCGGGTAGACTCCGGCCGGCAGGCCGAAGCGCGACAGCGTGGGCTTGCCGTCCTTGCAGGTGAACTGGGTCAGCACCCCGTAGGGTTTGTTGAAGGCGACGATGCGGGTCTTCGCCACGACGGCTTAGCCGGCCTTGCGGGCGCCGTGGAAGGCATAGCGCAGGACCCGGCCGTCGCGCGCGCGCACGATCACGACGCCGGCGATCGTGTCCCCGTCGACGTGTCCGGACCATTCGACTGTTTCCCGGCTGGGGTCGTCAAGGAGGGCGGCGAACACGGTGCCGGCGTCCGTGTCGCGCGTTTCATAAATGGGGGCGGAGTAGCCCTGGCCCACGGCTCCGGCCACGACCAGGCGGCCGCCGTGGAAGACGAGGGTTTCGCGCTTGGTGCTCCAATGAAAAAATCCGTCGCGTTTGACTTTCACGTCCCAAGCCGTGCCGTCGATGGGACCTCCGAAGATGGCGGCGTAGAGGATGTTGACTGCAGTGAAGAAGGCGCTCGCCACGCTTTTCATCTGCGCTGGTTATAACAGGTCAGCGCGATGCGCGCAAGATCAAATATGTTACGGCGAGAGACGACATGCTAGTATCGTGATATGACAAAAAGCTTCTTGCTGATCGTCGCCCTGTGTCCAACGGCCTTGGCCGCCGGCGATGACCATGATCTTCGCCGCGCGACCGTGCAGATTCATTTCGTGACCAGCAATGTCGACTACGCCCAGCCCTGGCAGCCCGGGCGCCAAGGGGGCGGGACCGGCTCGGGGGTGATCATCGAGGGACGCCGCATTCTGACCAACGGCCACGTCGTGGCCAACGCGGTTTATTTGTCCGTGCGCAAGGCCGGCGACGTCAAAAAATATCTGGCGCGCGTGTCTTACGTCGGTCACGATGGAGAAACCGCCATACTCAACGTGGATGACGAAACTTTCTTCTCGGACACGGTTCCGGCACGATTTGGCGGGGTGCCGTCCCAGCGCGACAAGGTCGCCGTCTACGGCTATCCCATCGGCGGCACCGATTTGTCGGTCACCGAAGGGATCGTGTCCCGGGTCGGCGTCACCGGGTACGCGCACTCCTCGAGGGGGCTCTTGGCGATACAGACGGACGCGGCGATCAATCCCGGAAACTCCGGAGGCCCCGTTTTTCAAAACGGGCGCCTGGTCGGAGTCGCCTTCCAGCACAGTTTGGGACACCAGAACATCGGCTATGTGGTGCCGATGCCGATCATTCAGCGTTTTTTGAAGGACATCCAGGACGGACGCTATGACGGCATCCCCGATCTCGGAATATGGTGGCAGACCACGGAAAACACGGGGCTGAGAAAAGCGCTGGGACTTGCCGCCGATAATTCGGGGGTTCTCGTGACCAAGGTCGCCTACAATTCCTCCGCCTGGGATATCCTGAAGGAGGGCGACACCCTCATGACCCTCGACGGCGTGCGCATCGGCAACGACGGGACCATCCCTTTTCGCGACGACGAGCGCATCGATTTTTCCGATATCGTCAGCCGCCGGCAGGTGGGAGAAAGTTTGGACGCGATCGTCGCGCGCCAAGGCAAGGAGCTGTCCGTGAAAATCCCCCTGAAAGCTCCCAGCGATCTTGTCGCGGGTCCGCGTTACGACGTCAAGCCCTCATACCTGATCGTGGGCGGTTTGGTGTTCATGCCTTTGACCGACGACCTCATCGCGGCTCGCGGAGGGGATTACCGGGTGCGTTCGCTGTCCGCCGATGGAGCTCCGACCCCGGAGCGCACCCAGGTCGTGGTGCTCTCCCACGTCCTGGCTCATGACTTCAACCGCGGATACCATAGCTGGTCGATGGCGCCCGTGACCCAGGTCAACGGACTCAAGATCGGCCAGTTAGCCGATCTCGTCGACGCTTTTAAGACCCCGGTGAAAGGGCGGCATGAAATCGAGCTGAGTAATTACTCGGGTTACGGCGAAAACAAAGGCACCCGCATCGTTCTGGACGCCTCTGACGCCGCGAAGGTCATGCCCGAGATCATGCACCGCTACGGGGTTCCCTCCGACCAATCCGGAGACCTCAAGGCGCGTTAGCCCGGAATCTTCGTGCTCTCTGCTGATGAGGGAGCCGCGTTCGGCTCGCCCCTTGTCGGGATCGCTCGGG
>ERZ1292633.955-Hain-H41-02um-R1-955-length-31883-cov-6_pt1 | contig 31883 bp, 20 predicted proteins | sample MGYA00564406_ERZ1292633 | MGnify/ENA primary metagenome ERZ1292633 (study PRJEB36523, sample SAMEA6512639) | groundwater metagenome | collected 2019-01-08 | study: AquaDiva: Metagenomics assemblies of 32 groundwater samples
TGCTCCGGATTGACGGCGTTGGACCTGACGCCCTTTGCGTGCGTCACCAGCGTGGGCGGTGCGTTCCTCCGCTGCTGTTACGGGCTGACGGCGTTGGACCTGACGCCCCTCACTTGCCTCACCAGCGTGGGCGGTGCGTTCCTCCGCTGCTGCTCCGGGCTGACAGCATTGGACTTGGCGCCCTTCGCGCAAGTCACCAACTTGGACGGCGAGTTCCTCCGCCGCTGCTGCGGGTTGACGGCGTTGGACCTGACGCCCTTAGCGCACCTCACCAGCGTGGGCAGCGAGTTCCTCGACGGCTGTACCGGGTTGACGGCGTTGGACTTGACGCCCCTCGCGCGCGTCACCCGCGTAGGCGGCGCGTTCCTCCGCGGCTGCTCCGGGTTGACGGCGTTGGACTTGACGCCCCTCGCGCGCGTCACCAACGTAGGCGGTGCGTTCCTCCGCCGCTGCTCCGGGCTGACGGTTCTGGACCTGACGCCCCTCGCGTGCGTCACCAGCGTGGGCGCCGAGTTCCTCTTCGGCTGCACCCGGTTGGCGGCGCTGGACTTGGCACCCTTTGCGCGCGTCCGCAACGTGGAGGGTGCCTTCCTCCGCTGCTGCTCCGGATTGACAACCTTGGACCTGACGCCCGTCGCGCACCTCACACACGTGTGCACTGGGTTCCTCCGCGACTGCGAAGGGTTGGTGACGTTGGACCTGACGCCCCTTGCGCATGTCACCAGCGTGGACGATGAATTTCTTTTCGGCTGCTCCGGGTTGACGGAGCTGGACCTGACGCCCCTCGCGCACCTCACCGGCGTGGGCGACGAATTTCTCTCCGGCTGCTCCGGGTTGATGGCCCTGGTGCTGAAGCCCCTCGTGCGCCTCACACGCGTTAACGATTTTTTCCTCTTCGGCTGCTCCGGGTTGACGGCGCTGGACCTGACGCCCTTCGCGTACCTCACCAGCGTGGGTGACGGGTTCTTGCACGACTGTGACGGGTTGACGGCGTTGGACGTGACGTCCCTAACCAGCGACGGCGTTTGAACTGACCTCAGGTTGGCTGAAGGTCCCCGTGTCAGAGAAGACGCGGCTGCCTTCCTGCTTGCTGGTAGAAAGTCTTGTGGCGTCTGTCTCGCATGCTCTATTTCATGGCCGTCCGCTCCTCCCTTCGTAGGTAGGTTCTTCTGCGGTGGCAGCCAAACTACTCACTTTATTGGTTCCGCAGCCGACACAGCAACGATTTGTGCCCTCCAAAAAAGATTGCTCTTGTTATTGCTATCGACGGCGCTACAAATCACCAGTATCAGTTTTACGTGCGTTTTCAACGTTCGGATTTGACCCACCCCGCCATCCCTTTTCTTCTTTCTTTGAGAGAGATACCAGACGACGATGTCAGGCGAACGACGAACGATCCGCATCGAGGATCTCGGTGAGCCGGTGCAAAAGCTGCTCCGCCAAATCCGCGGCGGCGTGAGCGAGGAGGATATGAGCCTCTTTGAGTACGTCTCCGTCAAGGACATGGCCAAGATTTATCAGGAAATGGGGACCGATAAGCGCGCGCAGGAAATCTGGGAGGAGCTCAAGGCGTCCCTCTTGGCCAGGCGCGAAAAAGCGGAGAGGAAGATGCGCGAGTTGGAAGGCCGACAGGTCGAGCTGTCTGCTGAGCGTGACGCCGCGGAGGCGGAGGCGGCTCGCTTAGCGGCCGAGGAAGCGGCCCGGGTGGCGGCAGAAGAAGAGGAGGCCGCGAAGAGAAAGCGAAAGGAAGAAAAGAAGAGGAAGAAGGCCGAGGAAGCCGCCCGCAACGCGCAGGCTGAGGACGAACGCACGGCCGCCGAAGCGGAGGCGGCTGAAATAGAGCGCTTGGCGAGAGAAGAGGAGCAACGTATCGCCGCCGAGCAACAGGCCCTCCGAGAAAAGGCGGACGCGAAACGCAGGCGGCGTGAGGACAAGGCGCGTAGGCTAGCTGAGGAGCAAGAGGCACTCCGGAAGGAGCAAGAGGAAAACGAGGGCTCTCGCCGCCGTTCGCGTAATCAGCGTAAGGAGTGGGAAGACTACGTGGCGTCTCACCCTCTCGAGTTCACCAAGGAGACCAAGCAGGAGATCGTACAAATCAAGAAGGAGTTTGACAGCAAGCCGCCGCCAAGCGCCGACGTCCAGCTGCTGTCCCGGACGTACACTCCCCAGTGCCCGAATTGCCACGCCAAGTACGCCAAGCCGCCGCCGGAGTGGGACTGCCCGATGTGCCTCCGCAAGTTCCGGCAGCGCATCAAGACGTGGCAGCCCGACGACAACAGCGACAGTTGCATGTGCTGCGGCGCGGGAGTGGGTCGCTTCTCCCGCCATCACTGCCGCAACTGTGGCCGCGTTGTGTGCGGTGGGTGCTCGGAGGCCAAGGCAGTGATTCCGTCGTTGGGATTCAAAGATCCTGTGAAATGTTGCAAGGACTGCACGAAGCAGTTCACCGCAGCGGCAGCGTCAACCGCGGCCGCAGGCGGAGGAGGATCGGCGTCACCGCCGAACGCTGCGTGATGGAGCCAAAGAAGGGGCTCGGCAGCGCGTAAAAAAATTGTGGATGGAAAGTGTGAGACATATGCTTATGTGGAGAGCGAGCGAGAGAGAGAGGGAGAGAGAGAGAGGGAAACATACACACCATACCATCGAAACGACCATTGGTGAGCATGGGCTACTGCTGATGTGGCACGGCATGTGGCGGCTTCCGCCCCTCCTTCCTTTCCATTTCCCACAGTTGATGTGCCCACAGTGTCACCATCATGCCAGCGGTGTTTTCGATTCACCTAGAGAAGGGCGCGACCGGTAGTTCTCATCCCCCTTCCCCATTTGATGCTGGATTCGCTGTATGTCGGCCTCAGCCGAGGACTTCACGCCCTCGAGGAAGTGTCACTGCCGCTGCCGTCGTCAAACAAGATCCTCGCCGCGGGCGTCATCGCGGTGCCGATCGTGGTTCTGTTAAACGACACCGCCGATTACTGGATGCCGAAACAGACAGACATCCCGATTCTTTCATGGTTCGCTCGTCGTTGGACCAAGAGCAAGGAGACAAAGGCTCTTGATATCAGCATCGCGCGAAATCTTTTTCTGTTCACGTGGATAGCGGCGTCACTGCACGAAAATCCGGTCTTCTACACCCCGCTTGACTATGTTTCGGATCGCTTAACAAGCTCCGCGGCTCGCAGGCAGCTCACAAACAGCATCGTTAGCGCGCGGACCGACGCATTTGCAGCGGCCACGGAGGCGCTCGGGCAGTCCGCCTTTGACGAGGCGAAGGCGCGGCAGCAGCGCGATAGTGCGCTGCGTCGGCGTCACGTTCAGGAGTCCACCTAATCAAACAAAAAAGCGCGTAATTGGGGGGACGCTGCTTTCGCGGGGCGGGAGGGGGCTAGTTTTCCTTCTCGTCTTCCTTCTCCGTGCCTCCCGGGGGAGAATCAGGCACAGCGGGACACGACGGCTCCGCAATACGCACAAGCTACACACACGGCGTATCTAACCGTCCCTGACGCACACTCCCGTACCTTTCTTCTTGTTCGTAAGCGGAAGGGAATCCCCGGTTGAGCGTTGACTGATACTCCACAGCCCGCCACAGCGGATCCAACTGCCTTTGATCCTATTCCTGATATAATGTCGTCGGTGCACTCTTCTCAAAGCGTCATGGCCGCGGCCCTCGGCGCCGGCAGAGCACCGGGAACCCGTACCGTCGCGCCCAGTTCGCCGCTGCCGTCCGCCCATTGGAACCCATCGCATCAACCAGCGGCCAACGAAGTCGCGGTCATGTACGAGGACGAAGTGAACGTGCACATGCGGCTGCATGAACGTGAAGAGGTGTTCGTTCCGCTCGGCATCACGGTTAGTGCTTCCAGCCGCTCCTCCGGTGGCCCGATGCGCGCCGTCCATGTCCGACTCACCGATCCCCGCGACCCATTCTTCCTGTACTCCGTCACGATCAGCGAGGAGGACTACGGGCGCTTCAAGGACAAGCACGAATTGTTGGTGGACTTCAACGGCTTTCCCCGGGACCTCACCTCCATGATCCAAGCGGCCTCGGCGAATCAGGGCTTCAACCAGACGATATCGCCAGGCCACGGCGAGAGCGGTTTCCACAGCGGCGGGCTCGGAGTGAATGCGTCGACGGGCAGCGCGGGGCTCGCTTCCTCGCAGCCACACGAGGTCCATTTTGTAACGACGAGCACCGACGGACTGCAAGGCGTGCTTCGGATCATGGAACGCACGGACTTCCGGTCCCTGGAGCATGTCTCGCTCGTCCTCCAGCGGCAAAACGATGTCGGTCAGAAGTGCTACTTGGCGGAGCGATTCAAGCACTTTGAGGCAGCGTTCCGCACGTCGGAGGCCACACGGCACGACGAAGTCGCGAAATTGAGCCGAATGGTAGACGAAACAAAGGCCGAGGCCGACCGCCTCGCCGCGGAGCGTGACGCGCTCCGTGATCGCTTGCTCATCGACGGCAAGGAAAACGAAACCGCGCGGATCAGCTGCATCGCGGAACTCAACGCGACTCACAACCGAGATGTTCGCAATATTCAAGCGGATCATGAACGCGAGCGGACGACGTTAATTGAGCGACATGACGCAGCGGTAAAGGCGCTGCAGGAACACGTTCAAAAATCAGACGACACCGCCCGCAAATTGGAACAGCGAGTTACGGAGGTTGAACATAGCGAAGCTAGTCTTCAAAGCAACTTAAAGGCCGCACTGGACGAGGGAGCCGCCCACGCGCGCGACGTTCAACGCCTTCTTGCCGACAATCGAGACCTGCACGCGTTTCGCATCGACGCGACGCGCTACCGCACCGAAGCGGAGCTGGCTCAAGTATCCACATCGGAGCGGTTGAAGCACCTCACGGAAACGCTGCTGGCCCGCGAAGCCGAAATGAAAACCCTGAAGTCACAACATGACTCTCAGGCGCAGTTTGCCACACTTCTCGCCCAGCAGTTGGAGGAGAGCAAGGCGAAGAACAACGTCACCGAGCAAGGCCTGGCGAAGTCACACCACATCATCGGCAATCAACTCTCCGCGCTGAAAGGGGCAAAGGATAAAATCGCCAGTCTTCAATCGCAGGTCGCCGCCTTGGAGACAGCGATCGCTGAGCGCGGAGTCACTGCCGAACGCATGCGCAACGAGTCGCTGCTGGGCAAGGATCGGCTCGACCAAGCTTTGTCCAGCGTAGCCGAACTAAGGGATCAACTTCAAAAGTCGGAAGACAACAATGCGAAGCTTGCCGCGCAGCTCAAGCAGAACGAGGAAGCCTTGGTCCACTTGCACAGGCTGGGAAGCGCGGGGGGTGGCTTGCGGAGTTGGGCATCATTGACGACGGCGCACAGCTCGTTGGCGCACAGCCAGCCCCCGCCCGCCGCGGCGTCCGCCCTTCCGCGCGTTCCGCCTCCGAGCGCGGCGTTCCAGTCGTTCGCTCGCGGAGAAACGACTGCGGCGACGGCAACAGTCGCTTTGCCAAGTCGCTATGGCCACGGGGGCATGTTGGCCTCGGATGGCGACGCTCACGCGGGTTCACCGCCGCCACGGGCATCCCCTCCTGCCACACTGCACCAATCCTTTGGCGGCGGTGTCGGCCTTCCCGCGGGTCTCAGCTACTACCGCGGAAGCAGCACGGGCGCCGCAACGTCGACGCAACCTACGATCGCGTCGGCACCCCTTTCTGGACCACCCGCATCGTCGGCGTACTTTTGAACACACTCTCCGGTGTCCGCCCTCCTCCCGTATGTCGTCGGTGGCACCGCTCCTCCATAATGATGTGTCGCGCCGTCCGCACGAGCCGACGGAATCATGCGTTATTCTTTTCGATTTGATATCGCACGAAGAAAATATACCATCCCGATCCTTCGTGAGGGAATCCATAGAAAGCCAAAGAGCGACGCAAAAAAAATGGTCAGCCCCTTTTTCGCTCTCATAGACATTCAGAAGAACACGGGGGCCGTTTACGAGACATCCAACATCCCTTTCGCACCTGAAGGACGCGCGTGTCAAATAAATTTCATTCGAGTCCTGACATTGTTCGGTGCCTTCCTTTCCTCAATTGTCAGGCGGAAACTTCCACAAGGAGGAGCGATAATGGAGGACGGTCTCGATGGGCTCACCGCCCCGGGAGCAGAAAGGGCAGAGGTGCCGATGCCAGCCGCGCTGACGGCGGACGTGTCCACGTTTGTCCGTCAGTACTTCATGTTTTTACTCGTCGGGGCCTGCATCGCCTATTACATCTACAGGAAGCTGTTCATCAAGTACGATGACTACCAAAGCAAGGCGACACACCGCTCCAGCCAATTGTCCGAGATCGACAAATTTGAAGGGATGGCTCGGGCGAGAGAACGGCAGCAGCAGTACATCGCTGAATGTGCAGTCAAAGACGCGGAATTGCGAGAGCAAAGGGCCAAAGCCGAAGACGAAGAGAGGAAGCGTCGAATGGCGGCTGCGATGCCTGCCGCCACGGGCGCGCCACCCACGTTGCCCCGGACGCTGGGTGGCGTAACACGAGACACCTACCGCCCAAGTGGCGGCGGTAGCGGAGGCGGCGGGGGATCAGGCTATCGCCCGACCGGGTTCCGCCGACCTGCCGGAGGGGGCGGATGACGCTAGACAAACATCCGTTCCCCATGAAAGAACGGAGGAAAGGATGCGATGGGGATGACGGAGATTGCCTTGTTCGTTGCGAAGTTTGTTTTGACGCGATGTAACGTTCGTTCGAGCGCCGTGAATTGGCGGCGTGACCTCGGGGTGAGCCTCAGCGGCCGCACCCCGACGTCCAGGCCACACACTCCGGTTTCTCCACGAAAGCATTGCTGACCCACGCATCGACACTTGTTGCTCTGCGACGTCAATTTGTTTGCTCCAAAAAAATATTCTTGGTGAAATCGCAGATTGCGACGTCTCCGAACGCCGCCCCGTTGCGCCTCGAACAAATGCCCCTCGTTTAGATGATGCTCACCCTTCTCTCACTCGCAGCTAAAACCCTACAACACCCTTACAACCGTAAGTCTCACATAATCGAAGACCCATGACACGCACCGAACCACGGCAAAGCTACAATTGGCTGACGAAGTTTGCACTGATGGCGTTGATGACAGTGATCGCACTGTGGACGCCCCGCCCAGTTGGCGCCACGACCCCGCGCCGCCGTTCACGACGTACCGTTCGCCGAGAAATGGTGCACCCTCATTTTGCAACACAGACTGCAAATCGTTGGCTCAACGCCAATGAGCAGCAATCCTTGCACGTGTCGTGGCGCTCACCTTTGGTTGCGAAAGCATTCAGTCACCTGTCTGATGGAAATCGCGTTGCATGCTTCGCACCGGTCAGCTTGTTGCAACACGAAGGAACGACGGTGTCGGGCGTGCCGTCGCGGATGCGTGAAGCCTTCGGGGGCCTGGATCCGAGCAGAACACACCACGCGGCGGTTCAATTGCGCATGCCACTGCCACATTCTTGCGACCTGTGTGCGCTTCGTGCCACGAAAAATGACACCGTGAACTCAATTTGCCGTTTGGCGTGTGCGACGACGATGGAGTCGTCTCGGTCTCTTGACGTTGGTAGTCTTCTGTCCAGCGTCGTGATGGCATCATCAGGGGCTGCACCACCGCTTCACGGCGGCCCACCCGACGTGCGGTGGCGTCACCTGGGAACAGGCCATCTGCTCATTCACAGTCGCATTCGTCGCGCCGTATCCTCTGGGAACGATACGGAGACGACGCTGCAGCAGGATGCCACCCCCGTCACTTCCGGCAATGATGTTCACGCGCTGATGTCGCTCCTTGATGCCTCCGATCCAATCATCGCGCGTGCCGTGCGCAAGGTATGTGTGTACCTCGACGACGACGCGGCGGCTCCAAATAGCACCGATGCCGCCACGAATGCCCATCATCACATGTGGGGGGATTCGCTTTTGCAGCGAGTCAACGTGACCGGGATGGAGGCCGCGTCGTCCGGTGAGACGACCGAAAGCCTATGCGTGAAGCTGCATTTCAGTCATCCTCTACAAACCTTAGATGAAATGGCAGCCATTGAACGATGCATCGCCGAATCCGTTCGGTCGGGGCACGACGGCGTGCAAGTGCATGTCGCTTGGCCAGCAGCGAGGCATCGTTCCCCGGGCGTCGACCGCGCCGTCGCGTGCCTTTTCAACCCCTCCACCTCGGTCGGTTACGTCCACGCATTGCGTCGCATGCATCGGGGCACTCGGGATGCAGCCTTTCTGCCCCCGGCGCTGGCTCACCTCGCCGGCTCGGTGTATTTCATGGAGTGGGTTCCCCCTGCATTCACCACCAACCGCTACAGCCGCGGAAGGCTTCAAAGTGGCGTCGCGTTCGATGAGCCTTTCGGCCGCGACTTGAAACTCCTGGGCGAGGATCACGTGGTCGGTGCCGCGGACAGTGGTATCGACCACGATCACTGCTTCTTCAGCGATCCTAAAACTTCACTTCAGCCGAACGTCTTCAATCCGGCACATCGCAAAATTGTTCGTTACCGCACTCTGACGGGTAGTTCCTCGGACAGAGGCATCGGCCCATTTGGCGACTCGGTCCCAGGTCACGGCACGCACGTTTGCGGCTCGCTGGCAGGGTCCGTCGACGCTGCGGGTCCGGACGCGGCGTCAAAAGCCGCCACGTACGCCGGGATGGCACCCCTGAGTAAGATCACTTTCTTTGATTTGCAGTCAAGCACCTCGGGCGACGCGCTCAACATTCCTCCTGATCTGCGGGACGTGTTCGCGGTGGCCCGCGGCGATGGCGCCCGCGTGCACAGCAACAGCTGGGGAAGCGGGGCATCGGAGTATTCAGGTCAGTCGCAGGAGGCGGACGACTATATCGCCGCCAATCCGGACATGCTCCTCGTCTTCGCAGCCGGCAACGAGGCCGACAAGGCTTGCGAGCGCAATCCGAAGGACGTGCGGTGTGATCGCTTCACCGTCATTTCGCCTTCAACCTGCAAAAACGGACTGTCGATCGGTGCGGCGATGTCCGTGCTAGAAAGTTGGCAGGAAGCCGCGCACGGCAACTTTGTGATGACCGTCTCCGGATCGCCGCAACGGTTGGTTGCGGTGCGAGCTGACTTTGGTCTTCGCGATCCCGTCCTCCGCGACGTGGAGCTCGTGCAAGGCAACCCTGACGGTGCATGTTCAGACTTGCAAGAGCCACAAAATCTCGTGGCGTCATCCTCGTCATTCTACAAGGGCAAAGCGGTGTTGGTGAAGCGCGGGACCTGTTTTTTCACGTCCAAAGCACGCCGGGTGCTTCAGCGCGGCGGCATCGCGATCGTGGTCATCAACAACATTCCTGGCGACCCCATCATCATGGGCACCGAAAGCGAGGACGGACAGGACGCCGCTGGCTTAGGCAGCATCGCAGGCTTCATGGTCACAGACATCGACGGCGCGCGCCTTTGGAGTGCGGCCTCCGCTAGCAGCCCTGCGTTACGGGTCAACATCTCCCAAACAGCGGAAGCGGATCCTCATAAGGACCCGGAAAATTTGAGCTCGTTCAGTTCGCACGGGCCCACTCGTGACTTTCGCTTCAAACCGGACATCATTGGCGTGGGCGAGATGGTTCACTCGGCTCGAAGTGACGCCAACCTGGGGAGCAACAACTGCGACTTGTGGCCCACCCAAGGTACGTCGATGGCAACACCGCTCATATCGGGCACGGCCGTGCTCATTCAAGAGTACTTTAAGCGCGGCTTTTATCCTCATGGGTTCGCAGCCTCAGGACCCGCCGTGTACCTGCGCTCGGATACGTTGAAGGCCATCCTGGTGCATTCCGCCATGCCTTTGACGAAGCTTTTTGACCGGAATACCCAAGGCGACTGGCGCCCGCTGGGAGCCACCCCGTCCTTCGAGCAGGGCTTCGGCATCGTGCGCTTGAACCACACGTTGCCGGTCGGCGCGCAGAGCCCAGTCGAACTTGCGGTGCGGCAGGACGCTGCCGCCATCGTGTCATCGACATCACACGAGCAAACCTATTGCGTAAGGTTCGTGCGGACACCCGAAACGCCGATTTTTCGCAGCGTGCTCGCGTGGATCGACCCCCCAAGCACACCAGCGGCGGAATTCCACCTCATCAACAACTTGGACCTGTCGGTCGTGACGCCAGACGGGCGTACGCTACGAGGGAACACGCCCGTGAGCCCCGCCGACCTCACATCCGCCATTTCAGGAGGGGGAGGTCTGGATGCCACAGCAGGTGGTCTGAACGCGTCCTCCGCGGATTGGTGGCAGTGGCGCGGAGGCATGAGCCATGTGCTGGACGACGAAAGTACGGATTGCGTCAACAATGTGGAAAAAGTGGTGGATCCTCAGAGCATCACGGGTTCCTACCTCGTGCGAGTGACTGGCGCGAGCATCACGACGGGCACCTCTCAGCGGTTCGCCCTCGTGAGCAGTGGTACCGAGGTAAGCGGCAATGCATGCGCATTGCACTGCGTGGCCCCGCTGGGCGAGGATCCTGGTGCCGTTTGCTCTGGCCGAGGAAAGTGCGACGATGGCGTCTGCATGTGCGAAGGAGGCTATCACGGTACGTTCTGCGAAGACGTGCTTCCCGTGCTGATGCCATCCACCGTGGCACGACCCTCCAGCCTTGCCACCTCACCAGTGGTTTCTGACCGTGTGCAACCGGGTGGCTGGAAGTACTTTCTGCTTCCTTTGACCCTGCTCTCGGCAGCGCAGTCGGGGGGAGCGTCGTCGCCTTCGCAGGCACAGGGATGCCCGGTCTCCGGAGGTGCGCCAACGCAAGCCACCTTCGCGGACGTCACCGTGACGATGACCAGCATGGCTGCTGACGGCGACCCAGATTTATACGTGGCCGTAGGCGCCGAGCGTCCGACCCTGCGAACGAAGTCCACCACGAGCTTGGTCGGAATGCCCCCTGGTGTCATTGCACGCGACACCGCGTGCGATAATTGCGACGCTGCGATGCCGCGACCCCCACGGGCTCTGTCTCTCAAGGTGTCGCAGGCGGGTCTCGAGTCCGCGGCGGTGCCAAATGGCCAGATGAGTTTCACCGCGAGACTAGTGTCCGCAGTGGTCGGCGTTGCCGGCATGTGCTGCTTCGAGGCCCCATTCACGCTGCAAGCAACCGTCGGCTGTCAGCCTGCGGCCGTTGCCACGCCGCCGATGCCGTCGTCCGCGTCGCAAGAGGCCGTCGTATCGCTTGCCACCCTACTCTACTTTGTTCCCGTGCTCCGCGTTAGCATCATCTTACCGCTCGCGACGAGCGGTACGCCCGTCGCGTCGTCGTCGGATCGCGTTCAACTGTACGGAATGTCGAATCTAGAGGCGGCCTTCTCGCTGCACAGCGTTCTGCCCGCGCAGCCGCTGCCACTCGATGCCGTGCTGCGCGTGTCACCGGCGTTTCCGAACGATAAGGCGACGACCGCGGTGCAATTTACATTTGAATGGCCCATGGATGTGCGGTCGACCAACCCAACGGAGTCGAGTTCTGGACACCTCGGCCGCTCCTTGTCAGCCTGGATAGGCACGTTTGACCAAGGTGGATCGACCGTGTCTCGGGAGTTCGTGCCGTGCCACGACGGACGCGGCGACCCATCCTTCGTGACTGGACTGGCCCCAAAAATCGGGCTGGACGGCGTCACGGTTATCCGCGGCCGCTTCTCGTGCGGTGTTTCACTAGGCGAGTTGCAATCCGTCTGCCTTGCAGCGTCGGCGATGCAACGGACCGTGGTTCAACCTCCGGTCGCGAAAGCCGCCTTTGATGCCATTGCCCCGCTGAATAACGAGCCCCGGAGAACGGACGTCCCGTTGACCTTCCGCTTTGCCCTGTCGGATGCAGCCGCTACCAGCGGCATGCCACCGGCACAGTGGCACGCCTCGGTCGTCCGCATTTCTTGTGGTGACCTCCTCTTGCCCCGCGCCTCCGAGTCCTCGAATCAGACGAACGTCCCGCTACTATCTGCAGCGGCCACCAAGCAACCCACCATTGCACCTATCGTCGCGACGTCTGGCTCCATTCGGACGGTCGTTAAAGTGGCCTCGCCGGGTGACACGACGGGCGTCGATGCCGTCGCGGCGTTCGAGTCGTACGCCGGCCCTGGTGACGTAGACGGACGTACGAACGGTCGATGGACGCGAACGCTTTCGATGCCTCGAAGCACGCTGATAAAAGAGGGCCCTCCGATATCCGTGGCCAGCACCGAGCAGAAGAGACAAGAATCTGTCATGTCGTCACTGACGGATGCCTTCCGTCGCATCCGCTTGCAATTCAACCGGACGGCCATGACACAAGCGTTGACGAAGGCGGCCGCTCAGCGATCCCCGGTGACCAGTCTCGCGCAGGGTGACGTCTGGTCCGCGCAGTTCGTCAAATCTGAGAACAATCTCACCGCGGCGGGTCTCTCGATCTATTTTGCCTCATCCGGCGCAAGTGACACCGATGCCGTGCCGCCCGATGATAGCGGCCTTCAATGCGTCGGCGTCACATTGTACCGTCGTTCGCTGCCATTGGCGCCGACACCGATCTCCGCTGGGGCAGCCGCGGCGTCGCAGTCGGCCGCCAACGCCACCGCCCCAGCTACGGGGGTGGGCGAAGGCGACGTCGTGGTTGCGTCGTGCACCGTCAATAGGATCGCCGCGGCGCAGCTGGATCCAGTGCCGACTTACCACCTACGCGTCTCGTTTTTGTTTCTATCGACAACGGCGACGACGACCGGTGCCGAGGCGAGCAGTGAATTGGTGACGTTCATCGACCGCAATTGCGTGCTAAACGTGATGGAGAAGTTTTCCGTCAAGTCGATGTCGAACCGAGTGGCGTGGCCTTTATCGGGGTCGGACGGGACGGGTTTTGACTTCTTGAGCCAAGTCGAGTTTGAAGGCCGCCTCGTCGCCGCACCGGTCGAATTTCAGGGCGCTGACCTGCTCGACTTCGACGCGACGGTCCATGGTTCCGTCGTAGCCTTCTTTGGCAGCGTTCTCAGATCTCCCGAAAACCCAATGGAGAAACCGAACGTGACCATTGCCGTTGCTCGTGCGCTGTCGAAGATGCAGCTTTGCCTTTACACTGCCGATGTGCTTCCCGACGGAAGCGGCGACTTTCGAATCGGCAACCTTTTGCCAGCCACGTGCGGCGTCGTCTCATGGTCGGCGAGCGCCCTGGGACGTTCGTTTCCGCCCTTTTCGCAGTTGGGTTGTGGCCGCACCACGACCGCAGGGTGGCACATCAAATCACTCGCCAGCGCTGTGGCATTGTTTGGGGACTCCGGTGGTCTGCGCCAAGCGGTGTGGTGGGACAAGTTCCGTGAAACAGCGCGTGCCGGCTACGAGCGACAACTGCCGAGCGACTTGCAAAGCACCGCTGTCGTGTCTGACTGGCTGGCACCAATATGGGATCAGGCCACCGTGCGCGTTGCTTGTCCAGGCCGTGTGACAGGCATCGGTGCGCCTTCTGCGGTCGGTGGAGACTTCCCGCTAGAAGGTGACCACGTCGTGGTGCTGGCGGATGATACCGCGCCAAAGGCGACACTTTCGATCATCGGCACGTTCGGCTTTCCGCCAAGAGCCATCACCCTACGGCAACTGATGGTGGCGAACGTGGGCACACCGCCTCCTGATGTGGATTGTCCCTTGTTGAACTGGGATGGCATCGAAGGCCAGGTCACTTGTACCATCACAACCGCGGATATAGTTCCAAACGAGTTGTACGCGGTTCGAGTGCAGCTGGGCTGCAACGACTGCGGGAACACGTCCCATTCAGGGACGATCGCTTCCACATCGGTCTGGGTTCTCGATGATGTAAACGGCACGGCGAAGGAAATCGTTCGGCCGCTGGGCGTGTTGCGAGCGTCTAAGTGGTGGTGGTCCACCAACGCGTCGCGCGCAGCCGTGACCGCTGCCATCGGCTCAACCATGTCCGTCGATTCGACGACGACCACGACCATCCGAGTGTCCTTCCCTGACGATCGGCCCGTTCGCGACACATCGTCGATGACGTTTGCGCCGCCCCAGCGCAGCGCGGCCATGGACGACGCGTGTCGCAGCTCGACGGTCTCACCGAGGCCGCTGCTGCCCGAGGAAAGGGCCGCTGCTCGTGTGGCAGGAACGAACTGGCCGCCGACGCTGTTGTTTTGGGATGTCGTTGTGAAGCCCGGACAGAGTGCCACACCGGCAACCGCTGGTGCCTTCCGCGGGATGAGAAGTAGCGCTGCCGTCGACGATGTCATCGCAGGCTTCATCGACTCGATCGTTCCGGAAGGCGTGTCGGTTCCGGCCAACTGGACAATACCGTCTTGGCTTGCGGACGAGACGTCCACTCATTCGGACACAGCGAACACCAGCAAGCTGCCGGACACGAGCCCGGCTTCCACACGCTGGACGGCGACCGCGGCTTGCACGGCCACGTCGATGGATTCCACCTCGCTTTCTTGCGACGTCCCCACCTCCGGGTTACAACGAGCGCGGTCGTTATCGACCGATCACTCATTAACACTATTCATGGTGCTGCGTGTGATGGGCCAGCCATCTCCTATCGTAACATTTGCGGTCCCTTCGGGCAACCTGGCACGGACCTCGCCCAACGGCACCCTCCCTGTCGAAGGGGCGGCGACATCCTACGTTCAAGTGGCTTCGTTGGGCCCGACGGGCATGGGCGGCGTCAATCGCAGCGCATACGTTTCCATTTTCCCGGCGTCTTTCCGCGCTCTCGGCAATGCCAGTGATTCCACGACCGCGGACACAACAATCCACGTCGAGTTAGTCGTCTTGTCCGTAACGGGGGCACCTCCCACAAATAGCCTTGTGGATCGCATGCTACTGGATCCTTGCAGCTTGCTCCGGCGTCGCGGAGCAAATCACACTTGGATGATAGATGGACCCGATACGTTCTTTGCTGATGGCACGGGCCCAGCACGCGTGACCATTCGTGCCGCGTCGAAGCACACGATCACGCTTCGCGAGTTCAGCGAGGCGGCGCGATCGGCCGCTTTCTTGCCCCTGGAGGGTTCCGTTCAAATGAAGGCGGCAAGCGATTCGCCAGAGCAGTACTTGTTCTGCCTTCTTGCCGAGACGCCGTCACCGTCGCAAGCAACCCCGGACCCACCGGGGTGCGAAGGGTATCGCTCCCATTTCACGCTCTCGGGCGGCATGCTATTCCAGCCACATTGGGTGTCGCTTGCGGGTTCGTCCACGGCGGCGGCCGCCGCAGGTCGTGAATCGGTCGTTCCTATCACCTTAACGTCGTTTACCGTTCGTAGCATCGCTTGGCGGCGGGACTTTTCTCGCGAGGCATCGCTGATCGATGTCTTGCAGCTGGTGGCCTCCTTCGCGGCCAACGAAACGCAAATGCAATCGTCGGCCGACGCCACATTCCCATCCCCCTGGTGGAACGTGAAGCAGGGCGACGTCGCGTCGTTGCCAACCAGTGCGCGGCTCTACGTCCGCGCCCAAATCGCGCGACCCGCCGCAGGGGAAGGCATTGCCACATCGCAACGAACGAAAACCCGGGTGGTAGCCGGGATCAGTCTTGACCAGGCGTGCCGACAATTTGAGGTGCCCCTTGACATTCAGCCTGGAGAAGCGTGGGATGGATCCCGTGTTTCCACAACCGCAACACAATTTTTCACCGACGAGATCCAACTCCAGTCTGCGCGCCGTGAGCTTCCCGAGCAAAGCGTGGCCGTCCTGCGAGATAGCCACGCTTCGCTGTTCGAGCTGCACGTCAGCGTCCCAATGCTGACGGAGGACAGAAACGGAACCGTTGGCTATTTGTGCGTGGCATTCGTCGACGGCGTTCGCACCTCCGCCGGTGCGCAAGGCAGCGCGCGTACCGTGGTACCCGTGACATCACCTTTCTACCCAATCGCGACGTTCCGCAGATCGGATTGCGTGACGATCTCGGCGGACTGTTGGGTCATGCAACCCAAATCAATCGGCACGGGAGGCGCAACAAGCCCTCCATCCCCGTTTTGCGCCGCCGTCACCGCGCCGGCGCAATGTGCCTGCGCGTTCAATGCCGGAGCGCGGTGCCAGTCGGCTTGCCCTGCTGGGCCCACGGGGATGGGATGCTCGACAGGCAGCTGTGCTTTGCCTCATACAAGTGAGGGCAACGCTGGGGGCTATCAAGCGCAGTCGCAATGCGTCTGCCCACCGGGTCGCCTCGGAGAGACGTGCAACATTGACGTCGACACGCTGCCGAATATCACCGTTTCCGACCTCGACATCGCCTCTGGTGACCTCGCGTCCACCGCTGTCAGCATCGCCGTCGCACCCTCCGTGAGCAGCGGGGTGCCCCTCCCCGACCCAACCTGGATCAAGATCAACCTGCCATTGCTCTGGCTGCGGAACTCTACGGACCACGCTGCAACCGTGACCGTCTGCATCGATTTGCCTTGGGCACATGTCGCAGCGGCGGCTTCCCAAAGTGCGTCTCTTCTGTCCGAGGCTTCGTTGAGGACTTGGTCCCTCAACCTCGACCTCTGGTCGCCTAGCGTCGGCGTCGTGGTCGGTGACGTGGCGCGATCATTTAAGCGATTTTCGACGGCCAACGTTCAACAGCCAACCATCCTTTCCGCCGCGGAGACCACCACCGTGCGGCTGCTGGCCGAGTTTCCCGTGGCCGAAATCGAACCAAGATCGAATGACAGCGTGATAGCGTCTGTCACGGTTGCGTCCACGCCGCCGTTGGCTGCCCGTGCAGATTCTTCCGTCGCTGTTTTGCCGCGAGTCAACCTGATGGTGACTGTCGGCATAAGCGTTCCGGGCCGCCCCGCCACCATGCCGGATTGGGCGATGACCGACGCATCGACCGTCGCTCCCGGAGTCCGACCTGGCACTCGACTTGATCGACCGCGATTCGATCCCAGGGCGGTGACGACGAGCTTCCCCCGCGTCGTCACAACAGAGTGCGGCGGCAGTTGCGTGGCGGTGCTCGCCGCCACCGCGATTCTCGGGCTTCTCATTGGCGTGCCGATTGGGCTAGCCGTGGCGTCCCGGCTGATGGCAAGGCTATCCCCGCGACGATCGATCGACTCGGACGTCGAGCACCCCCCCGGCAGCCGTCTACCCTCTCCGCAGTCCGTGAAGCCTTCGCCACGCAGACACCTAAAACCTGTGGTGGCGGTTGAGGAGGCAGCCGTGCAGGAAATTTGAGTTCCGTGGCGGTTTTTTTTGAAAACGACCACGACTACTTCACACCTCCCATTTTGCTTCTGTCAGGTGTGGCGCTGTTTTACGGTAAGGGGTTCTTTTGCTTTGTGGGAAATCGAAAAATGTGAACACTACCGACGCGCGTGCTGCATTCTCAATCCGCAACATCATTGCGTCACCGACCTCCGCGCACACATACCACTCACTGGGGCCTCAGATGTTCAGATAAAGTCGTTTTCGTGATATTTTCTCGTGTTCAGGGGGGGTCATGTCGAACTTCCTCACGGAACGCCTGTGCTCGTGCGAGGACATCGTACAGCTTTATCGTTATGCACTGGCCGGCGAAGTGCTGAGTCAGCCCAACGGCTTGCCTTCCGCACCGCCGCTTCCCTGGCCGAACTACCTCGACCTGTTCCTCGAATGTCACGTGTGCCGTCGCTTGGCTCCCGTGCAAGCGTGTCTATTTTGCCGCGTCGGAATTTGTCGCAATGAATCCTGCCTGTCGGCGCACTCGGCGTGGCCTCGGCATCGCAGTGCGCTGAAAATCACGGCGGCCGCGGTCGTCGCCGACGTGGATTCGTTGCCGTTGAGTGTGGCGCAACACGCCTACTACGGCGGCAAGTGCCATCACATCGTGACATTGCGCCGCGACCTTTGCTGTTTGCAACACTGCGTGACGTGCTCCAGCTGCCACGCGCCCTGCCGAGCCGCGGGCACGACGGAACTGTTTCATCGGCTGAAGCGCTCCATGCCGACGTTTCTTCCACAGGCGTGCCGCGATATTCAAGACGCAGAAACGGTCAAGCTGACCGTAGAATCGCTCGCGACGCCAAATCGACAACCCGGTTCAACCGCGTTGGTCGAAATTGCGGCAGGAACTGTTCAAGGCTGGCGGTGCTCCAACGAGGACGCCCACGTCTTGAAGCAATCGCTACCTCGGAGCGGCTGGGCGCTCTGTGCCGTGCTCGACGGGCACGGTGGGGCGTCGGTGTCCACCGCTGCGGCGGCTGCCGTTGGTGCGGCGATGGACGACGTCGCGTTGCAAGCGAAACACCTACGCGATCGCCGCGGTGGAGAGGCCGCATCCTCAACAACGTCGGATAGCGGCAGAGACGTGTTGGACAACACGTCGGTGGCCGAAAGCCTTTGTCGTGCGTTCACCGAAATCGACCGAGAGTTGCGGGCCCGCTCACCCTTGCTGGTTCACGGATCGACAAGCGGAACAACCTTGCTTGTGCTGTTGATCGATCCGAAAACGGGACGCTTCTGGGCCGCGTCCGCTGGGGATTGCCGTCTATTTCGATTCAGCCGTAGTCCGGCCGCGCCTACCGCGACCCACGCGTCGCTGCTGTGTCCTATTCACAGTCCCACTCTGCAGAAGGAGCAGCGCCGCATTGAAGCGGCAGGCCGCACCGTGGACACGGATGGCCGCATCGACGGTATTCTCAACGTCAGTCGCGGACTGGGCGATTTCGACGTCAAGGACTCGCTTGGTGTCGCGGGCCCACCCAATGTGAGCGTCAATAGTGCCGCGACGTCTGCCAGGGACGCGTGCGAGCGTCGACACTATGGGCTCGATCCACGGGTTTCGGCCGTGAGTTGCCTGCCGGACGTGACTTTCGGCCACTTGTGGCACACGGGCACGACCACGACCTTTGACGGCGTCGACGGGGCGTCGACGACCGACCGGACGTGCGCTGGACCCCTGACCTCGGCTTCGTGCCCCGCCGTTGCGTACCTATTATGCTGCGATGGCGTGCTGGAGGGAAACACCCCTACCGACCTCGCGGAAATCATCTTCCCCCCCTCCAAGGGTCACGTGGCGACAAACGAGCTCTCGCGTCGCATCTTGAAGCGCAGCATCGCGGGCGAGCTCATGCCACCGAGCGGAGGATCCGTGCCGCTGGGTCTCGACAACGCCACCTTGATGTTGCTGATGGTACGCCCTTCGTTCGAATGAGGGAGGGTGTGACGAGCCACAAGAGCCCCTCCCTCCTCGCTCTCTCTCTCTCTCTCGCTATGACCAGCTGATCAAGGTTTATTTTTGTGTTACGGAACGCCCCACTTGTAGTCCCAGCGGACGCGTTAAACCTGTGTAAGATGGCCTCTGCGGACGGCGGCTTACGAGCCTCCAAGAGAATGATACGGGTTCAAGCGGCTCAGGACTCCGCATCTGGTCAAACGGCGCCGCCATTTGTCGACCTGCCACGTTATGCGACATTGCAACTATGTGACATTGTTTCACAAATGCTGTCGACTGACGTCGCCGAGGGGGAGGAGCAGGCCTCGCCCACACTACTCACGCACGAGGGTGATGCGCCCACCGTCATTGCGCTGCCCGCCGCGATGAAGGACAGCTCGACGGTGCAAGTGCTCTCCATTTTGAAGCAGTGGATCGAACACCAGGCGAAAACGCACGCCATGTTTGCCGGACCCTCGGCCAATCCGTGGATGCCCCAGGCGGGTGAGGCACCAGCTCTCTCCCCAACGTTTCCGTTGCGGCCCGTGGTTGCACCGGAGGACAACGGGCCGGTCGCAGCGCCCGTTGCCCCTCTGCCCCATTCAGCTGCGCCTGCGGCAGAGCCGCCGGAAGTTGTACGCCAACGAAGAACGGGTCGTGTTCACGAAGCCTCATTCGCTGACCTTTGCGACGATGTCTTCGACGGCGAGCTGATGGCACCTTTGATTCGCAGCGATCCTGCCACGCTGTACCATTTGGCGCGACTGTCCGCATTTCTCGGCTGTGATCGCTTGAAGCGCCTGGCGACGGCGGCGTTGGCATACGGCGTTCGCGCGCAATGTGACGCGGCGGGCACCACCCCAGTGCACGTTCGAATGCAGTGGTGGTGGGCGGGTGGAGGTGGCGGCGGACAAGGGCCCGACTCGTCGCCGTTGACTGGGGCGGATATTCGCGAAGGCGCGCAGTGGGTGCGAGCCACATGCGCCGCGTTGGCGGACGCGGACTCCTTGGTGGCCGATGCGATGCACCGCAATCAGCGGAGCTCATCGTCAACCATGGCCGCGCCGCAGTGACAGGAAGGAGAGAGACGCTCTTGCTCGCTTTGCTGCCAAGCGCAGCACGCCACGCACTCGCTCGTTGCTTGATAAGATGCGCTCAAAAAGAGACTCAGTTTATCACAAATGCACGAATCGATTCCGACTCTTGACGTAAGGTTCTCTTCAGATCCCCCAACACGATCATTTCGAGCACGAAAGGGGGCGATGGCAAACACGTCCGTCGCGTCGCGGCTGAAGGCGCACATTTCAACATGCTACCTGGTGGCGCCGGGTTGTAGCAGCCTCGAGCCCCTCTTGGTCGAAGGGGTGGAAACAGCCGACGACGGCGTCACGCCGCTCTGCATGCTGCCGCCCGCCGACTTCAAAAGGCACATGGAACGCAAGCATGGCGGCAACCCCGTGGCATCCGCGGAGGTGCGGGCCGCGCAGGACGCGGCACAAATTTCATCACTGCAGCAACGCATCGATCGATCGCAGGCGCGGCTCGAGCTGCTCACAGCGGGCCGAGCGGGTGGAAGCTCGGATGCCGAAGGCATGGCCGCGAAGTTGCGGCAGCGAACCGTGGACGATACCCGGAGCGCGAAATTGACGGCGTTCATGGAGGCGCGACGGCGGTCGATTGAGCCGCAGCCCGAGGACGCGGCAGCCAAGCTGCTCGAAGCGGCGTCTGCCGCTCATCCCACCACTGCGGCACGGCCACCATCGGCAAGTGAAACGGTGGTGCTGGCGTCGCGACAAGCTGCCAGAGAAAAAGATCTTTTGGCGAAAGAGTTCTCGGTTCACGAGCGTTTTGCGAGGATCGCCAAACTCGAGCAGGAAAGTGACGCTGTTCAACGCCAAGCACAGCTTGAGCTAGCGGAAGGGCAGCAGCGGCTCAACAGCATTTCTTCCAAATTAATGGCGGCGCGACTGGCGCAGAAAGCGTTAGACGACGCTAGCGACGCCCATGCAAGAGCTACTGAGTCCACCGCCCTACGGAACGAGCAACGCCGTCGCGAGATCATCCTTCAAAACGAGCGCGACGAGGTGCATCTGAGGAAAGAGGCCGACTGGCTTAGTTGGCGGCACAAGGCGGATCAGCTGCGTGAACAAGAAAAATCGCTTGTCGAGCTCTCCGACTTGAAGTCACAAGCCCTGTTCACACTTGTCTCCAGTTATCGTGAGGCAAACGTTGGTGCCGAGTACGAGAAGTTGAAGAAACTTCAGCTCGAGTTCGAATCACACGCACATGACATCGCCGAACGTCTCAAACGGGAGACGAAGGGCACCGGCCTTGCTTTGACCGCGTTGATGACCGCGGCCAGTGCTGTGGCATCTCGAGAGCGCATCGTCTTTCATGGACTCGAAGTGCTCCATCAAGCCACGCTTCGTCCGTCGTGTCTGACGGCACCTGTCATGCCAGTTTCAAAGCAACCCACGTTGAAGTCAGTTGGCTGTCAAACCGGTGGTGTCTGATGAAAGACACAAGATCGATGTGTATGTAGCATTCGTTCGAAGAAGTGGACTCATGCTGATACGACAGCCGTTCATGACTGTGATGACTTTGCGCATGCGTTTTTTGTACTCGCGACGGTCGCTTTCACATCCGCCAAAGCGCACTTTTATTAAGTTCTATTCTCAAAGGGGGGGGTAACATATGTTGACGCGTCGCGTGACGAAGGAGCTTCTAGGCAGATGTCTCGTTTCCAGCCGACGCGTGACACATGCGACGAGGCAGGCACCACTAAGGCGGCAGGAATCGGAAATGTCTCTATTAGTATCGTGCATGCGATGTGCAGGCACCCAAACGACAGGCACTGAGTCCGCGCGAGCGCAGACGGATGCAAACTCAGGTGCGTCGCAACAAGGGCAGCAGGATTCGGTTGGCCAGTCGGCGACGGCTGATGGTGCCAAAGGCGGCGCCCCACCGACGCCCACTCAACACACCAAGAACATCATCATTTTGAGCACGGCGACCAAGGCTGTCTACGTCCACTTTGCGAATCATATTGCGACCTGGTATTGGATGAAGACCGACTTCCACCCTTGGTTGTTTTTCTGGGCCATTGTGATCGTCGGCGGGCAGCTGCTCGTTCGATACCGCATCGCGAAGATGAGTACGGCTCAGCAGGCGAAGCTCGGCGAGACGATGCTAGATCAGCGAACCCGGGACCTGCTGTCCGACATCGAGCAGCTGCGCACCAAGGATCCCCTGAGAATGGAGCATGAAGCCAACTCGTTTCACGAGCAATTCTGGGCAAGACGCGCCAAGGCCGTGCAATCGGCCCACGAACAGCGCAGAACCATCGAAATGCAGCGTGGCTTGATGCAGGGCGAGGCCCGAGGCACGGACATGACGGAGTGGCTGGGCGCCAAAGCCAAGGACGAGGATGAACGGGAGGTCGCACGCCGAACTCATGATTACATTCAGGGATTTCACCAGCATCTGAAATCAAAACGACTAATTTGACGTGCCCCAAATACTCTCATTCTCGCACAAACATTCAATTTTTTTCTTCTTTCCGATTCCGAGGGTGAAAATAATCTTTTCGTACGCTCCCAAGACCAATTCTTTGCTTGAATGACATCAAACAGTCTGTCCCTCCTTCGCAGTTCAGTGAGCCGCGCAACATGGCCAGCCTCACGAACTTGCCCTCCACCACGGAGCCGCCGGGCATCTACAAAACCGGCGATTTAATCCTTGCCAATCCAGAGGAGTCGTGCATCATCTTCGTGTCGGTGATTCTTGTCTCTGCGCTTTTGGAATTTATCTTGCAGCGGCTCGCCGAAGTCGACAACCGCTACGTTCGCATTGTGGTCACGGTCATGGAACAGGAAGTGACGATCGTTGGCGTGCTGGCCTTGTTCCTGACGTTCACCGTGTCGCTCGTGCCCAAGCGATTCATTACCCCGCTCTACGTGAAACTGTTTTCTTGGGCCATCATGTCGCTGTTCTTCATGGCGTGCTTTTTTGTGATTATCGTCGTCTTTCAATTTTTGGTCGCCCACTTCGACATTCGCCGATGGAAAAACTTCGAAGAAGGTCGCATGGAAAATGAAGAACTGCACAACTTGAGCTACCGCGAACGCCTGTACAAGGCCACGTACGACCGATACGAGAAGGAACTTCACCTCAAGACGCCCTTCCGACCCCAACAGTTGCCGTTCGTGGAGTTTGTGTCCGTGTTGCTCAACAAGCACCTCATGCGAATGTCCAATTTATCGTACCGAACGTGGCTTTGTCTGTCATTCGTGGTGCTGTTGAATTTGCTGCGAACGCGACTGACGCCGGCGGTGTCTCGGTCCGAGGACGATGACTTCACGAATGCGTTGATGTACGTCTTCATCGTTGGCTTCGGATCGCTGCTTGTCTTTATGATCTTCTTTGCCATGCTTCAGCAACGGTTGAAACTCTACTGCGAAGAGGACAAAGCCGCCGCCGCGGGCGGCGCGACCGTCGGGGCGAAACCGACCGCCGTGGTGGCGACCGCCCTGGCAGCAACGGCGTCTTCTCGCGTTCCCTTTGGAAGCCCAAAGCGCGCCATCGAATTCTTGCAAGTCGTCATCCTGAGCATGAACTGGTTTGCAACGCTTTTCGTCACCGGCAACGCCGAGCACATGGCCCACCTGCCCTCGCTCTGGCGCCGTGCCACGGTGTTCACGCTGTTCGCCATTCCGCTCGTGACCGTCATCGTGCTCCTGCAGTGGACGCTGCTTTCCATGACACTGCTCTCGTGCCTGGACAGCGTGACCCCTCCCTTCACGACCAAGATCATGAAACGACTACGGGCAGGGGGCACGGCGGGCGCGGACGATGATGACGACGACGATTCGGACGACGAGGGAAGTCTCGACCCTGCGTTAGAACTAGAAAAGGAGAAACTGCTGGGGATCTTAAGGGCCGTCGGGCAGCCGGCGTCGGCGAAAGGGACCACGACGAGAAAGGTCGGCAGCGATGGCGCCGGAGGACCGCGGTCGGAAACAGGTACCCTCCTGTCTCGCGCACGAGGTGCGAAGACGGTTCAGTCGGACGACACGGGAGGCTCGGGTCGATCTGGCACCGTCAAGCGGCCAACATGGCTCGATCCTGATGACGAATGGGACGGTACCTCCACGATTGTCGGAAGTTCCTATCTGAAGCCGGCGTCCAACATGACGGCTGCAGGCATGGCATCAGGGTTGCTGCGCAGCAATATGGGAGTCGATGACGAAATGAACGCGTTTTCGCAATGGCGGCGAGAGCAAGCCAGCAGCGGCGGCGTCGGAACCGATCCAGGTTCGGCAGAGGCATCTCCCAGCCGATTCGATGGGTTGTTTTTCGGGACGTTAGATGTCAGTCGCTTGCACGAGCACCTTGCCCGACTCGAAGGAGGAGGAGGGGATGGCGGCCCGCGGTCCTCCGCTTCGCGACCGATGCCGGATGACGACGCGCAAGGGTCCTATGTGGCGGGCAAGCGTCGTCCGGCGTGGGCAGATCCAGATGACCCACCGGAGCTGTTTTCAGCTGCCGCATTGGCGGACACCAAAGACAGCTCGACGTCGAAGTCGACCAAGTCCAAGAAACGCTGAACCTGGCAACCCCTTTTATTCACTCCCGAGATCGGGCCCCATGTTGTTTCATTTAGTAGCGTCTGTGGTGTGTCCCCCCCCACTGAGATGAAGAGCCTTGCAGTGTCATTCAGCCCGCTACGCCTGCTGGTTAGTATCATTTGCCCACCTCTTTCAAATATCGATTGATCGAGGTTGAGTCCAAGGGTCCTCCCCAAGGTTTTTCTCTCAACTGTCTCCCTTTGTGGAGCGAAAATGCCAACGTCCTCGCGGCTCTATCAAACGGAAGGCGGCTGCACGGACCCTGCCCGAAAAGTGTGCTCGCGACCTGAAGGGCGTCGATCACTGGCATGGGCTGACGCCATCGAACGCGCTCCATATGAATACCGGATGACCCTGTTTCCTGACCCTGCCGGCGCGGCGTATGCACAGGCGGCGGGTCCGTCGTTTGTATCCTTGAGTTCATTTTCGGCGCTAACCTCGAAGGACGAGTCCCAGGCGGTGCTCTCCATCAACGGCCAGCATTCCGGCGGATTTCTGTCGTTTCGATTGGATTTACAGCAAGACGGGGTGACTTGGACAGGTCAGGTCCGCACGTCGGTGATTGCCGGGGGTCCTGGCAGTTCCCGATCGGGGAGCGCAACCCTCGTCACATCGGGTGATCCGGGTGCGTCCGCCGAGGGAAGTTGGACGCTTGACCCTTCCGACACAGACCTGATGAGACCGACGTTTGCGCCCGCTCCGCCGGTGCCCGTTCAAACGTTCGCGATCGAAAGGAATCCTGCTTCCTCATAGGTGTGTGCTCCTCAAGGGGTGTTGGTCGGGAGTCGCCAGCCCCTCCCTCCCCGTGGCATGTCGCGACATTAACCCACCGGTTTCGCTACTTCGTTCTTCCTCTCCCATTTGTTTTGGTAGGTTTTGGGCGCAAATTTGAGCGACACAGGAGATGGCCGTGTCTTGGCGGTGGATTCCGTTCACAGCGTCGGTATTCAGCCTCGTTGCCGCCAGCTTCGCGGTTTCGCTCGTATTACTGATCATGTTCCACGCTGTGGGCATCCGCGTCGCTGATCTCGTGGTGAGGACCTTCCTCTTAGCCGACGCGGACTCAGAGCAAGGCGCGGTGCAACAAATTTTGTCGCGCATCGGCCCCCTGGGAATTGGCTCCATGACCCTGTCTCACATCACGCTGGTAGCCGTGGTGCTGTTAGTCGTTGAGCTGACGGACCGCATCGACTTGGTACTGCGTTCTTTTAACGAGGATTTGTCGCGGCGCGTCTTGGGTGTGCCACTGTCGACAATATCAAAGGCGAATGGCGGTGAATCCGTGGCGAAGGAGGCCGCCTCCCGGGAAGCGGCCCTGGCCGTCGCTGGCCTTTACAGTCTCAGGCGCAACGCTTGAGCCCTGCCCCGCCCCGTTTCATCCCACCTTCGCCATTTTTCAGAGGAGGTTTGCTTCTTGACACGTTGACCTTGAATTGACTGCGCGGTTGTGGTGTGGTTGTGTCGTCGCCACTCAGTGCCACTGAAGTCCCCCGATCGTCTCTCTCTCTCTCTCACATGACTGGGTTGGATGCGTCGACGGCTCGATTGGATCTACGGTGTGCCGCCCCGCCTTCGTTCGCGGTGGGCGACATCCTGCCGCTGGCGAAATACCATCCACACACGATGGCGACCCGCTATGTCGCAATGCGACGTGGGTCGACGCATTCGGCGGCACCGGGCTGGAAGATAGCCGCGGCCGCGATCACGCACCCGCAGCACGGGGCTGGCTTGCTGGGCAGCCTGTACTGGCTGGTAATCCTTTGCGAACTGCAGTACGCTGGGTCCTGCACGCCGTGCCGCGGAGCCCGCTTGCAACGACTGGACGAGATCATTAGCTCACTCGCGACCGACGCGCGAACCTGCCGCAAGCGTGGTGCGGCAGCAGAGTCCGCAGTGGGCAGCGACGGGTTGGCAGACGCAGCCGAGGGATTCGTCGGAGGGTTAGTCGCAAACGCCGCCTTTCACTTCGGGGCTCTCACTCTCATGCGCCGACGAAAGTCCGTGCGGTTAGGAGGGCCTGGCGAGGCTGATGTCCACCGCCCCGGGCTCACTCCGTCGAAGGCCGTCGAGGCGCCTCTGCGGCCTCCGATTCTGGTGCTAGGCGAATTGTTGGGCGCCATCATCTTTTCTACGCTCTTTGCGGAATTTGGCTCGGATTCGCAAGGTCGCCTCATTTTAGTCCGTGATATCTGCGGACCCACCGAGGTCATTCAGGGCGTGGCGGTGGCATCCAGCATCGCGCGGATTCTCTCCGTCATGTTGGGATGCCCGTGGGACAATCTCTTTGCTAGAATGCAAGCGGCGGCAGAGGGTGGTCGCTCAAACACCGCCGTTCAAATCTCTCCCACCCACCGAGCAGCCGCAATTTCGTTCTTCGACGCCCCAGGACGGCGCAGTCCGGGCGACGATGCCTCGCAGCGACCGACGTCGTCCACCGGGTCCGCCGCACCGCGAACGGAGACGCAACGAACCCCCTTCATGGGCACGTTGGTGGGCGAGCGGCTGCTTTGTCGATCGAGGTTCTTTCTTGGGGCAACCATGTACCGCGACGGTGGAACCGCTGGTACCACCGCCGACATGCCCAGCGAAGAGGATATGCAAGCATGCATGGACCTCCCCGCGGAGGTCGCGGGCTGCGCGATCATAGGCAGCGGTGACTACGGCACCCAAGCCCGCCTTGATCGAGACGCATGGAGACGTCGCGTGCGCGGCCACTTGAACCGGCAAGAGGCGAGGGCGCGAGGCGATGCCGCCGCCACGAGCCACCTGACGACCGACGGGGCGGGCCAAGCGCAACGCGGCGTCGCCTCATCGCCGGCGATGGAGGGGCTTGAGAGTGCCGTCGATCCCACTGCGATATTACATCCGCCTGAGAGTGTCGCCTCGTTGTGCCCTGCTCTCATGCCGTCCTCGCCGATGGCGTCTCTCTTCATCGCACTGTTCATTGGGAGTGGTACCAAGATGGATGCTGCTCCCCGCGCCGCGTTCACACCGGCGGCCTCGCCATTTGTCGTAGAAGACCGTTGTCGCACGGGGGATATTTTTGGTGTGACCAGCACTGCGAGGCGGGCCGACTCACCGTCACTTGTGCCGTCACCATCCAACACGGCAGCCTTGACCTGCTTCGCGCTTCCTGGTTGGTGCGACTCTGCGCTTGACAACTCGCTTCATCATCAGGCCAGTTTGAATTCCCGCCGACCGTCTCTCTCCTTCGCATGTCGAAATTGCGCCGAGAAAGAGCACGGCAACCCGGCGGCGACACGTTCGGAGCATCGCTGCTCGTCGTCGCTTTCCGTTCCACGCCTGGCAGTCATCCTGCGACCAAGGCAAACGGGAGCTGCCGCGGATCATCTGCACACCAACATGCAAACGTGTGAGTCTTGCAACGTCAAGGGAGATCACCGGCACCGTGGCGGGATCGCAATGCTCGCGTGCCCAGTCTGCAAGCACGTTTTGTGTCACACCTGCGCTGCGCGATTTTCTCAACGTGGTGCTCTCGGCTTGGATCCGTCCCGTCACGGAGGAGGAGGTGTTGACATGGATGATGATGTTGCGGCCCTGGACGTCTTTGATTTGCTGTCCGACGCACCTGCCAGCGTACGAACACCACACACTTGGAGCGAAAGCACCGCGGTTGGCACGGTGCCAGAGCTCAGCAGGACCACGGATGCGCGGACGCAGCAGCGATCCGACTACCAGGACGGGGAAATCAGTGGTGTAGGGCCGAAATCCCCACGATCGCAGTTCGCGGCTCAAGTTCGAGCGTTTGCTAGCATCACCGGGCTTGGCGAGGAAGCAGACTCAGCAGGGTGGACGAAACAACCGACCGCCCGTTTTCGCGTGGACGAACCGTCATCCAGCGAATGGTCCGCCGCTGGAGATGACGTGACGCCGCATCCACACACTTCTTTCGGCGACATCGTGTTCGAGAACGTTCGTTCCGCCCGTCAGCGGCTCGAAGAACCGGTTCGCACGGCTACGACGGAGGGTGCTAGCGTAAAAGTCGATGCCCCACCCTCGGCAGGTTCGCGCGCTGCGGGCCAGCCGCCACGCGAGCATTCACCAGGAGACCGTGTAAACCTGCGGATGTCGCTCGCTGGTTCGCGTCCAGTTTCCGCGTGTTCCTACTACTCGTCTGCGTCGCGCCTCCCCCCTCGTCGTCAGCCCGTGCCGTCCAGCGATCACGCGAACCAGAGGCGCCCCACGCCAAATTTGGCGAAGAACGGAAGCACGGGACGACCGCCGTCGGCTGCGTCGGCAGCTACTGCGGCATCATCCTTTGCGTCGGCGACGCAGATGCGGCCGCTTTCAGCGTTAGGCTTCCACCTGCGGGCAAGGAACAGCGTGGCATCCCCCTTTTTGACGACCGTCTTATCCAGCGCAACCGCCAAACGAACCAATCAGGCGGTCGGCGAGCCGCCAAAGTCTTCGAAGAGCCTCGCGCGAGCCGCTGCCGTGACGCAAGCAATGTCAGTGGTGACGCAATGCAACCGCGAGTTGCGGCGGGAATCATGGTGGCGCCGGAAAGACGAGCGCAGCCGGCTGGAAGAAACGTCCCGCTTCCAACTATCTGCATTGCAGGACATTGACGTCAAAGCCGCCGCGCGGAGACTCGCGACTCGAATAGAACGAGCGAGTACGCTGGACCGCCTGATGCGAGGGTTCGAAGCGTGCACCGCTCCGGGCATGCCAGCGGTCGAGCGGCTCGAGCTGCTGAAGCAGCAGGCGCAACTGATCTCGGAAATTGAACCCACGGACGCTGTGTTCCACGGAGATTTGCGCGAATCCATTCGCGATTTCGCCTCTCGAGTGCATATCGAACGCTGCCGCATCGAACGGGAGCTGCACAAGGACCGTAGGCCACCTTCAGCTCGCGAACCTCCCGACGATCCCGATGACGTGTACAAAAGTGTGGTTCCGCCCCGCGAGTTTCTTGACGCTGATGGACGAATTGAGGACGACTGCCGATTCCTCGCCGATCTCATCGCGTCATCCACGACGACGCCCACAGGGGACGGTACCAACACCGGCTTCCAACAGCCGCCTTCCGTGATGTCTTCGATCGTCCCGGCGGCCGCTGCCATACCGAGGAAGTTATCTGCAACCTGTCAGATCGCGGGATCAACCTCTGCCGTGCCAGCGGGTCGTCGGTACGCGAACTTCCTCAGTCAGAAGGTCCCGGCCGCTGTTGCGGCGCCTCGCCCATCGGCACTCTTGCGGCTACAACAGGCAGCGACGGATGACACCGAACCGTCACCAGTCACTGGTCCCGCCACCCGCGGACGTGGGCGAGTGCCCGGCCAAGCAGCCAGCGAGTTGCTCGTCAGACAAAGCCAACGCGATGATGTGGCCGCCGGGTTGTTGTTAGACGAAGGGATTCGTCGCATTCTGTAGATTTTGTAACTGAAAGAGCAAAGTGTCCTGTCCAATACGGTCGCTTTCGCTTCGCCTTGTCTTTACCAACGGGTTCAAAAAGTTGAGGATGGTTGTCTTGTCCCTCCCTCCTTTCCCTCACCCTCCCACACGACCGACACGAGGTTGCCCACTTGTCACGCCGATCACACTCCGCTGTGGCTGGTGCTCCTCGCGCCGGAGATGGGCTGTTGCGCGTCAACCGCGCAGCCAGAAGGCAAAGAGGGCCGTGAGGCGGCGCGACGGAAGAAGCGTGACGTCGCGGCGAAAAGGACCACCGCCCACACGACGTTTTCTTCGATTAAGGCGACATCTCACGATCACGCAAAGGAAGACGACCCACAAAATGCGCCGCTTACCGTGCATGGAGGCGCATCGGCAACGTCGTCGGCAAGCCGCAATCCACTTGGGGTAGGCACCACCGCTTCGGCGCCGACGTCGCTTCAGCAGGTGCCGCCGCCCGACGCGGCGCAACCTCGGTCCATGTCCATGGCCCAGATGAAGGCCGCGGCGAATCCGAGCGCCGTGGCTTTTAATGCTGCGCCAGCGGCTCCGGAAGCGGCCGACGTCGCGCCACCACCTCCGTCGGCACTGCCCATGCCCGGCGCCCTCATCGACCAGAGTGGCGTTGCCAAGAAAATCACTTTTCGCCAGTCCATCATGACGGCTCTCGATTTGGCCAAACAACAGCGAACCAAGTACGGCAAGTTTCGGAAAGATGAGAAGCGGGCCGTCATGGAACTGTACGACGTGCTAGGCCTTGAGGACGAAACGCCGATTGCGCCTTTGAACGAGTTTCAAACGGCCCTCGGCGCCTACCGCTTCCCACCCCCCAACATGCACATGCTCCGGGACGTGGAGGTGATCGACGCGGAAACCATGGAATACTGCCTCGGACCCGACGAATCGAGAAAGCGAAAGGAAGCTGGGTTCCGCACGGCACCGCCCGCGGCCCCGCCTTCGTCGGCAAACGACGCCAAACGACGCGTCGGCGTGTCCGGAGAGGCAACCGCGGCACTGAAGCGCAACGCGTTTAAGTCGATCCCGAAAACGGCTCAGCAAGCTCAGCTTCTTCTCTCCGCGATGTCCAAGAGCGTTTTGTTCAAGGGCTTTGACTCCCGTGACTTGCAGCTGCTCTTTAACGCGTTCGAAGAAGAAAATTTTTTAGCCAACGACGTCATCTTTGAGAAAGGCGACGAAGGCGACCGTTTTTATCTCATCGAATCGGGACGCTGCCGAATTTTGCTCGACGAGAAGCCGTCCGAACCGGGTGCCGATCCGCTGAGTTCGTCGCGCATTGGCAACTCGGTATTCGTCGGCGACAGCGACACTTTTGGCGAACTCGGCGTGATGTACGGCACTCCCCGGGCGGCGACGGTCATCGCCGTCGTCGACAGCAAGCTTTGGTGGATTGATCGCGATACGTACCGGGGCTTGCTACTCGTGCAGACCCTCAGAAAGCGGCAGCGATTCACGAAGCTGCTTGAAGGCATTCAGCTGTTCCAGAGCATCGAGGAGTACGAGAAAGCTCGCATTGCGGATGTCTTGGAGACCAAGGAAGTGTCCGAGGGCACCGTGATTGTGAGCGAAGGGGATCAAGGCGACTTGTTCTTCATCATCGAGGAAGGGGAGGTGAAGGTGACCAAGAAAGGTGTGGGCGAGGTGTCGCGGCTTGGCCCGGGAAGCTACTTTGGTGAGGTCGCGCTCTTATTTGAACAGCCACGTGCTGCCAGCGCTCATCCGGAAATTCCATGATGCAAAAGTTGAAGGGAAA
>ERZ1292633.956-Hain-H41-02um-R1-956-length-31856-cov-13_pt1 | contig 31856 bp, 23 predicted proteins | sample MGYA00564406_ERZ1292633 | MGnify/ENA primary metagenome ERZ1292633 (study PRJEB36523, sample SAMEA6512639) | groundwater metagenome | collected 2019-01-08 | study: AquaDiva: Metagenomics assemblies of 32 groundwater samples
CGTAGGAGTGTGGACAGTGTCTCAGTTCCACTGAGGCAGGTCGCGCTCTCACGCCTGCTACTCGTCATAGCCTTGGTGGGCCATTACCCCACCAACTAGCTGATAAGCCATAAGTTCCTCCCGAAGCGCCTTTTGGGCTTTCCTCCAAGGACATCATCCTTGGATCACGTCCGGTATTAGCGGTCCTTTCGGACCGTTATTCCGAACTTCGGGGCAGATTACTAATGTGTTACTCACCCGTTTGCCACTAGTCACTAAAATCATTGCTGACTCCAGTAACCCGTTCGACTTGCATGCCTTAGACACGCCGCCAGCGTTCATCCTGAGCCAGGATCAAACTCTCAATATAGTACTCAGTGCCCTGGTGGCGACTGAGCCTCTGTCATTGGATTTGATGTAGCTCTACCTGCCGACAACCCAGGGAAGGGCTTCGGCAGATGTGGATCATTCTCTCGATCAAGTTGTCAAAGCGTCGCGTTGCGACGTCCCGGCGGAGGCCGGGAACCAGTTCTCAAACGTCGTTGTTGCGACGAGGAGCATCATAGGCGAGGACTTTTTTGTTGTCAAATCCCCGTTTTTAGCGGGGATCGACAGGCCCTTGCCTTTGATGCTGGGCCTACTATACAAGGGTCGAAAAAGACTGTCAAGGGCGTGGTACACGACATTGGATATGGCGAATACTGCACGGGACCAGTAATAAAAAATGGCTCAAATGAGCCAAATTTATGGAGAGATTTTCGGCAGGGTGTAGGTGATGCCGCAACCGTCATGGGTCATCTGGCCGATGAGTTCGACCTGCTCGAGCGGATCCTGGCAACCCACCGAAACGCTGAAGCAGATGCGTTCGCCTGCCGGGTCGTTCGTACCGTCGTCCTTCATGCGACGCGCGGCGACGTCGACCCAATAGCAGCATGCATACGTGTGGTCGCAACCGTACCCCTCGACATCCTCGATGACGAACAGCGCCCGTCCGCGAGTCAGGTCATGGGCGGATCGTGGTATGGGATCCAGGTCGATGGCGACGACGCGCTTGCCGTTCGTGTCAGGTCGATAGTCGCCATTGGTGAAAAGGACGGAACGGATGATCCAATCGCGTTTGAGCTGGAAGGTCTTGATCTTCACGGCGGGTCTCCTTTGCGTCAGTGCCAGTGGATTTTGGCCGATGTACGGCCCCCTTGTAGCATGGGGGAGCCTGTAAGAAAAGGGATAAACGGTCGTCTTGGCTAGTGCAGACAAGCTTAATCCAACCATACGTATGCAACTCAAGAAGCGATTTTCCGTTCGGAAGAGCGTGGCCGCCGGCGCCATGGCGGTCGCGATGTTCGCCACCTCCATGCCGGCCTTGGCCTCGAACGGTCTCGGATTCGGCCTTGGCCTCGATGTCGGCGCACAGGCGCGTTTCGCCGGCAACGACGACCATAAGGAAGGGAAGGCGGGGCTCAAGCTCGGCATCAACACCGAGATCAAGGAGGAGCTCAAGGCCATCAAGCTCGAGCTGAAGTTGGCGTCCCAATCCGAGAAGTCCGAGAACTTCGGCCGCAGCGCGACCTTGACCTCCGAAGTCGAGCTCCGCAAGCAGTGCCGCAAGACCGCGCAGGCCGACTATGACCAAGCGATGTCGGCCGCGCGCGCGGAACGCGACGCGGATATGAAGAAGGCACGCGAGTCATACCTGGCGGCCCTGAAAGCCGCGCGCGCCGCCTATCACGCCTCGATAGCGACCGGTACGGCGACCGTCGTCACCGGTTCCACTACGGGCACGACTTCCGCGACCGTCACGGTCCAGGTCGATGCCCGCGTCTCGCGCAAGACCTACCAGCAGGCAGTCAAGAAGGCGCAGAAAGATTTCCGTGACGCGAAGGATGCCGCGTCTTCCGCCTATCACGCCGACACGAAGGCCGCCCGCGACGCCCACAAGGCCGCATACAAGGCCTGCAAGTGACCGCGTAGCGGTCATCCCGGCGAATGTCGGAATCAGGAAAACCCCGGACATGTCCGGGGTTTTCCTTTTTCAGGCGACGGGTTCGGCGCCGCGGCTTCGAATTTCTTTCTCGAGCCGGACGACGCCGTCTTCCAGCTCGCGGAGGCGCACGAGCCGCGCCTCTTTGGACTTGTCGTAGATCGCGAGGCCGTGCATCTGGATCCTCAATTCCTCCCGGTGGCGGGCGGTTTCCGTGACGTCGCTGATCACGAGGACGTAGTGCTCGATCTTCTGCGCGCTCGAACGCAAGGCGTAGCAGGTGATGCGGACGGTGATGGCCTCTTTCCGTCCGATCTTCTGGCCTGCGCCGAGGGAGTCGGGACGCGGAATATCGACGACGACGTCGATCTGTTCGCCGTTCCGCGCCTTTTCCGCCAGCGATACGAGCCCGAGCGCCTCGAACGACGAATCGCCGAAGACGTCATAGCCGAGCGCGCCGGAAGGATGTTCGTGGATCTGGAACATCTCGTGCAGCTTCTTGTTGGCGAAGATCGAGATGCCGCGCGAGTCCGTGATGAATACGCCGAACGGCGCCTGCGCCGCGAACTGCTCGATGAGATTGACCGCTTGTGCCGCCGTCATACGCCTTGAAGCTTCATGAGCTGTTCCTGGAGGTCTTTCTGGCGACGCTTCAGGTCGCCGATGCGCTTTTCGCGCTCGATGACGTCCTTGTTCGCCGATTCCAGCTCGTGCGCGGTGCGCGAGAGCGAGATGTCCTCCAGATATTCCTGGGTGATGTTCTCGACCATCGTCACGATGTATTCGAATTCGCCGCGGGAGTCCTTGAGCGGGAAGTACAGGCAGCGCACGTAGAAGACTTTCGGCGCCGAATCCCCCTCCGCGCCGAAATCTTCCTGGCTGAGATCCATCATCACCACGGTCTGGATGACCTGGCCCTTCAGGACGCGCTTGATGTAGGGAATAAGGCCTTGCGAAGTCGCGATGGGATCCTTGAAGATGTTGTAGTTTCCGAAAATCCTGTCCGGATCGCCGATGCCGACCAGGCTACGCATCGCTTCGTTGAACAGGAAGACGTCGCCTTCGCGATCGGCCATCCAGAGCGCGAAAGGCGCTTGCGCGATCATCTGCCCGAACAGGTCGAGCGGTTCCGGAAGCGCGGCGGAGGTGTAGAGTTTCTGGATCATTTCGCGCGCTTAGAATGTTTGAGACGCCATTCGGCGATCTTCTTGTGGTCTCCGGAGAGCAGGACCTCCGGCACGTCCCACCGGACGCCTTTTTTCGGAGAGAAACGTTCGGGGCGGGTGTACTGCGGATGCTCGATGAAGCCTTCGCTCGAGTGCGATTCCTCGACGATGGAGGCTTCCTTGCCGACGACGCCGGGCACGAGGCGCGAGACGGCGTCGAGGATCGTCATGGCGGGAAGCTCGCCGCCGGTCAGGACGTAGTCGCCGACGGAAATTTCCTCGTCGACGAGATGGTCCGTGACGCGCTGGTCGATGCCCTCGTAGCGGCCGCAAAGGAAGACGATGCGGCCGTGTTTCACGAGGCGTTCGGCCACGCGCTGGGAGAAGCGCGTCCCGCGGGGGGAGAGCAGGACCACGTACGGACGGACACTCTTCATCTCCAATTTCTTACGGCCGTGAGAAATTGGAGATTTGAACGCCTTGAGTTCCTTGAGCGCGCGGTATATCGGCTCGACTTTCAGGAGCATGCCGGGGCCGCCGCCGAAGAGTCGGTCGTCGACTTGGCGGTGCTTGGACGTCGCCCAGGCGCGGAGGTCGTGGACGCGGACGTCGATGAGTTTCCTGGCCCTGGCTCGCTTCATCATGCTCTCGTCCAGATAGCACGAGAACATCCCGGGAAAGATCGAGAGGATATCGAATCGGAGCGGCGTTTTCTTCATATCGCCCATCATACCAAAACTCCGCCCAAAGGCGGAGTTTCCTGTGATTCAGTTCCCCTGGCCTCGGCGTTCGAGAAGGGCGACGGCGCGTTCGTAGACGTCGCGGTTCGCGACGAGCTCCTTATCCTCGAGCTGCAGGCCGAGGCTGGCGACCGCCTCTTCGGCGTTTCCGCCGGCCTCTTCGAGAGCCTGCGCGGCCTTGCGCATGGCGAGCAAGTCCGCCGATTTCTCCTTGCCCTCCTTATAGGTGTCGTGGCCGTCGCCGCGCTCCTTCCTGTAGTGGCCTTTCAGCTCATTTTCGGCGGCAGCGATCTCTTCCTTCAATGCGGCGAGCAGCGTCTTCGGCTGTTCCTTGGACGAAGGGTTTTCAAAGTTCATAGTCTTCGTTGAATGGTAAGGTTCATGGCGAAAGCCAGTCTACCATTTTTTCGGACTTTCGTCAAACGAAAAACGGCTTATATAAGCCGTTTTACCCTGATCTTAGCCGAATGTGAAGGCGTAGGCGGTCGTCCGGTTGACGTAAATCTACTTTACGACTGCGGACGAAAAAAGCCCGATCAGCGTCGGGCTCGTCTGTGCCGCTTCTTTTTCTCGGCTTTCTTGGGCTTCTGCGCCTTGGTCGGCCTTTTGGCCGCCTTGCCGTACGCCTTGCGGACGAAGACATGGAACGCGCCGCGTTCCTCGATGGCGCTGACGAGGCTCTGCCTTTGGAGCTGGACGAGGCGCTTGCGCATCCAGGCGAGCGTCTTGCGCGACATCCCTTCCTTCGAGATGTCGACCGTGGCGCCGGTCAGATGGAGGGACTGCTCCCACCAGTCGCCGCCGCAGATGGCGGCGCCGTTGCCGGAGCGGCAGATGCGGCCTTGGTACGTGTCGGTCCGCACGAACGAGGTCAGCTTGGACCGATGGCCGAACTTCGTGCGGACGACGCTCAGCTCCTTGTCGAGGAATCGTTTGGTCCATGGCCGCGCGTGGCGATACAGGTCCTCGTGGCCGGGGTCGTGGCCGCCGATCGAATCCAGGTAGTAGGAGCGCGTATCGTCGACGGGCACGAGGAGTCCCAGGTCGATGAAGCGCTCGAGATCGTCGCGCTTCTCGAGACGCGTCAGGTCGTCGGCGTTCGCTTGTCGGTTGTGGCGCTTCTGCACCGCCTTCCCTCCGCGCAGGGCGGACGGGACGTCGGAGCCACGGCGGCGCTTGCGCCTGCCGGCGTCCGCTTGGGGGGCGAAGGATGCGAGGACGACGGCGAGCGCGAGGACATAGGAAAGGAACTTCATGGGTACCTCCGGTGCTGTTCCCACGCCACCTATAACACGCCTTGCGCCTTTTCGCCACCCTTATATTGCGCTACACTTCCCGCATATGCGACTCAAAAGGGCCTTCATCGCCATCGCGGCATTCATCGGTGTAGCGTCCGCCGCTTTCGCCCAGGATTCGTCGCCGCTTTCGCTCGCGTCCGTGCGTCATCATAACGAAGGCGTCGATCACGTATTCGAGTTCGACATCGCGAACGCTTCAGACCGCCCCGTCACGGCGCGAGGCCGCCTGGTGGTCATCAACGTGTATGACGCGTCCTTGCCGACGACGGTCCAGATCCGGGAAATCACCGTCCCGGCCGGCGGCAAATCGACCGTGACGGCGCGTTGGGATGACGCGCCACTCATCGGCCAGGTCCGCACGCTGCTCGTGCTGAACGACGGGCAGCACGCTTCGCTCGTCGAGAGCCGCTCTTTCTGGATCCTGCCGCTCGCGCAGGCGGCGATGTTCGTCGGCGTCGCGGTTCTCGCGGCCGCGATCGCGCTCGCGGCCATGCGCCTGCCGAAGTACTTGAAGAACCGCGTGCCTCCGAACATGGAGCTTTACATAGCTGAGTTCGACGACACGGTCGTGACGCTCGCCGGCCGCTACGACGTCACCTGGCAGGACATCGTGCGCGCCAACCGCCTCAGGCCGCCCTATGCCCTCAAGCCGGGAAGCCGCGTGTTCATCCCGAAGCACGCCCTGCGCCGGCGCGAAGCTCCGCCGGAGGCTTGACGCTCTGGCGCGCATGTTCGGCCGGCTCGACGCTTCGGAACATGACCGGCTGATCGCCTTGCCTGAAAAAATACTCGTATGAAAATGAGACTTCCGGATTGGACCAAGAAACGCCTCATCCTCTCCGTCATCGCCGCCCTCGCGGTCGTCTTTGCGGTCCGCGCCTTTTCCGACAAGGGGCCGAAGATCGAATACGATACCCAGGCCGTCGAACGCGGCACGCTCCGCCAGACCGTCGAGGTCACCGGCGAAGTCGTCTCCTCCGCCGACATCGACCTCAAGTTCGAGTCCTCCGGCCGCGTGAAATCCGTCTCCGCCAAGGTCGGCGCCGCCGTGAAGGAGGGCGACCTTCTCGCCGCGCTCGACGACCGCAACGAGCGCGTCCGCGTCCAGAGCGCGAGCGCCGCCCTGCAGTCCGCCCAGGCCAGCCTCGACCGCGTGCTGAAGGGCACGACGGCCGAAGATCTTCGCGTCTCGGAAGTCGCCGTCGCCAACGCCGAGATCGCCCTCGCGCAGGCGCGTCAGTCGTTCGAGGACGCCGAGGCGTCCGGCGCGGCTTCGATGCAGAAAGCCTATGGCGACCTCGCGGGCCAGATCGAGACCGTCTTCCAGAAGTCCGCGTCGACGATGCAGTCCCTCAAGAACGACCTCTACGACTCTTCGGGGCAGATCCGGTATGACGTCTCGTCGCCGGACTTCGGCCTGCAGACGCAGGCCCTGGCCTCCTACGCCGCCGCGCGCGGCGCGTTCGTCTCGATGGAGATGAGCATGGCGATGTACCGCGCGTCCGTCACCGATGCCGATCGCGATTCGCGCTCGGTCGCCATCCTCGCCGACGCGAAGTCGATCCGCGACGCCGCCCAATACGCGAACGCCGTGATGCAGGGGTCCGTGCCGGTCGGCGGCACGACCCTCTCCGCCTTCGACGTCCGCAAGACGAGCGTCCGGTCCGCCTGGATCGACATGAACGCCGCCGTGAACGCCACGGAATCCCAGAAGCTGCTGGTCGCTTCGACGCGCGCCTCCGCCACGGCCTCCGCCAACGCGGCGGAACAGGCCGTCCGCGCCTCCGAAGGCGCGCTCGAAAGCGCCAAGGCCACGCTCGCGCTCAAGAAGGCTCCCGCCACTTCCTACGACGTCGCCGCCGCCCGTGCCAGCGTGACGCAGGCGTCCGCTTCGCTCGGCGAGGCGTCGCTGGCGCTCGAGCGCACGCGCATCCGCGCCCCGTTCCCCGGGACGATCGCCGCCGTTTCAGGCCGCGTCGGGACCACCGTCTCCTCCGCCGAGACGATCCTCAAGCTGCACGGCGAGGACGTCTACGAGGTGGAAGCCGACGTTCCGGAAACCGACGTCGCCAAGCTGCGCGTCGGCATGAAGGCAGCCATGACGCTCGACGCCTACGGCGAGGACGTCATCTTCGAAGGCGCGCTCGCCTCGATCGACACCGCCGAGACCGTCATCCAGGACGTCGTCTACTACAAGACGCGCTTCCGCTTCACGGCCGAGGACATCCAGGTCCGCGCCGGCATGACCGCCTCCATCGACGTCATCACCGTCGAGCGCGCCGACGCGCTCATCGTCCCCCAGCGGTCGATCCGCGAGGACGTCGAGACCGGGCAGAAGTACGTCCGCACGCTCGTGGACGGCGCCGAGACGCGCCGCGACGTCGAGATCGGCGTCCGCGGCGACGACGGGCTCGTCGAGATCCTCTCCGGCCTTTCGGAAGGCGAAGAGGTCATCCTCTCCATCCGCGAGGACGGCGAGATCAGGCGCTGACATGGCCAACGGCAACGGAGGGACCCCGCTCATCCGGGTGCGGGACCTCAGGAAGGATTACGTCGACGGCGACCTCGAGACCCCCGTGCTCAAAGGGGTCTCGTTCGGCATCGAGAAGGGCGAGTTCATCGCCATCATGGGGCCGTCAGGCTCCGGCAAGTCGACCTTGATGCACATCCTCGGCTTCCTCGATCACGCCACCGAAGGCATGTACGAGTTCGACGGCAAGGACGTGAGCCGCCAGTCTGACGACGACTTGGCGCTGATGCGGCGCGACCGCGTCGGCTTCGTCTTCCAGGCGTTCTTCCTGCTGCCGGAGCTTTCGGCGCTCGATAACGTGAAGCTCGCGCTCGCGTATCACGACATCTCCGACCGCGAGCGCGACGCCCGCGCCGTCGAGGCGATCGAGGCCGTCGGTCTCGGCCATCGCAAAGACTACTCCGTGACCCGCATCTCCGGCGGCGAGAAGCAGCGCGTGGCCATCGCGCGCGCGCTCGTCTCGAAGCCGGCCGTCATCTTCGCCGACGAACCGACCGGCAACCTGGATTCGAAGTCGGGCGGCGTCGTGATGGAGATCCTCGAGGACCTCAACGAAAAGGGCAACACCATCATCCTCGTCACGCACGAGAAGGAGACGGCCGAGCACGCCAACCGCATCATCAGCATGCGCGACGGCGTCATCGAGGGCGACGTCACGGTCCAGGCGCGCAAGAGCGCCAAGGGCGGAATGCTCAACAAGTGATATGCGCCATCTCGAGACCGTCCGCACCTCGATCAAGGGCCTGATGGCGCAGAAGCTGCGCACGCTCTTGACGATGCTCGGCATCATCATCGGCATCGCCTCGGTCATCCTGATGACCTCGCTCGGCAAGGGCGTCGAAGGCCTGATCCTGGACCAGCTCGAGAGCTTCGGTCCCGACGCCGTCTTCATCGAGCCGGGCGGCGGCAATCAGGAAGGCGGCCCGCCGAACTTCAGCCAGCTGACCGCGCTCAAATACGAGGACTATCAGGCCATCGCGAAGCTTCCGAACGTCACCGCGGCCGCGCCTATCAAGTACGTCGACGCGACGGTCAGCCGCGCGGGCGTCAACGCCACGCCGCAGATCGTCGCCACGACCGTCGAATACGCCGAGCTCAACACGATCGCCGTCACGCGCGGCCGCTGGTTCGACGCCTCAGACGTGGAGGGAGCGCTCCGCTCGATCGTGCTCGGTTCGAGCCTGGCCGAGGATCTTTTCGGCGACGGCGATCCGATCGGTCAGTCGGTCACCGTCAAGCGCAAGACCTTCAACGTCATCGGCGTCCTGCCGAAGCGCGGCGTGCAGTTCTTCCAGGACCTCGATAAGGCGGCCTACATCCCGATCTCGACGGCGCGTCGCGAACTGCAGGGCGAGGACCACCTGACCTTCGTCATGGTCCGCGTCGAGGGCGACCCCGACTACGCCGCCGAGGACATCCGGCTGCTGCTCCGCGACCGCCACGACATCGACAATCCGGAGGGCGACACCAAGAAGGACGATTTCCGCCTGGTCACCCAGGAGCAGGCCGCCGCCACTTTCGGCCAGGTCTCGTCCGCGCTGACCATCTTCCTGACGGCCATCGCGTCGATCTCGCTCTTCGTCGGCGGCATCGGCATCATGAACATCATGCTCGTCTCGGTGACGGAGCGCACCCGCGAGATCGGCCTGCGCAAGGCGCTCGGAGCGCGTCGCCGCGACATCATGGCGCAGTTCCTGATCGAGGCGATGCTGCTCACCATGTTCGGCGGCCTGATCGGCGCGCTGCTGGGAGCATCCCTGTCCTGGCTCGGTTCGCTCGTCATCGCCAACGTCATCGACGGTTGGAACTTCATCGTCCCGCTCGACGCCGTCGCGCTCGCCTTCGGCGTCGCCACCGCCGTCGGCCTGGTCTTCGGACTCTACCCCGCGCAAAAGGCGGCCAAGCTCGACCCCATCGAAGCGCTGCGGTACGAATGAGAAGAAGGAAAGAGCCTTGACAAAAGGCTCTTTTTGGTATATCCTCGCGCCAAGTTCCTTTTCCTTTGTGGGCGGGCGCATATCAGACCTTCGGCAGGAAGAAGCAAGCCAGACGAAAGGCAGTTGGCTTCGACTCCGCCGATAAGGATATGCACGAAACCCGCGACGCAAAGGAGGACTTCATGACCGACCTCGATTACCGAGCTGCAAAGACGCTCCGTGCCGCCGGCTTGCCGACGGACTTGGGCGCCCTCATCGGACGCACGCTGGCCTATCATAGGTATGACCGCATCGGCGGAACATGCAAGGTGAAAGGAATCACGTTCGGCATCGGGACGCTGAAGTTGCATCTCGCCGTCCGCGATGGCGTCTTCAAGTATCGGGCTATCATCCACTTCGATCCCCGCGACCCGCTCTATCGGTGGGAAGCTTGGTTCCATGGCGAGGAAGAGCCTGAAGGCCTGCGGAGCGTCAAGCTTCTGTAGAGGCCAGACCCTCACTTCAAGCCCGCATCGAAAGGTGCGGGCTTTTTAGATCGTCTTGAACAAATGCCGCGTTTTCGCTACGCTGTCCGCGATATGTCCGACGAGAAGCCTGTCCCGACCGAAGCGTCGGGAAAACCGCTCAAGATCGCCAAGATCGTCATCGACCGCGACCTCTGCATCGGGGCGGCTTCGTGCGTCGTCATCGCGCCGGAGACCTTCCAGATGGACGACGAGAACAAGGCGTATCTGGTGGCGCTCGAAGGCAACGACGCCGAGACCATCAAGATGGCGGCCGAGTCCTGCCCCACGAAAGCCATCTTCCTCTACGACGAAGAAGGGAATCAGGTCTACCCTTAACGCGGATTTCGTCGTATGCGCGAAGTCGAAGTCCTGATCGTCGGCGGCGGCGTCGCAGGGACGACCGCGGCCGAGACGTACCGCGCCGGCGGCGGCGCGGGCGAGGTCGTCATCGTCTCGGACGAGGCGCATCCTTTGTATTCGCGCGTCCTCCTGCCGCACGCGGTGAAAGGGAAGATCTCGCCCGAGAAGGTCTTCCTCAAGAAAAACGAATCCTATCCGGAGAAGCGCATCGAGACGCTGTTCGGCCGGAGCGTGACGCATGTCGACTACGGACGACGCGTCGCGAAGCTTTCGGACGGCGAAGAGATCGCGTATCGCAAGCTGGTGATCGCGGTCGGTGCGAAGCCGAGGGACTGGGACGTGCCGGGTGCCGACGCGCACCCCGCGCTTCGTCTGCAGACGTACGAGGACGCGGCAGCCGTGGCGGCAGCCGTCATTCCCGGTTCGCGCCTCGCCATCGTGGGATCCGGATTCATCGGTCTCGAATTCGCGGCCATCGCCGTCGCCAAGGGCGCGAAGGCGACGCTCCTGAACCGCGGCCCGCGCTTCTGGACCTCGATGTTCTGCGCCGAGATCGCCGCCGTGATGCAGTCCGCGCTCGAAACCGCCGGCGTCGAGGTACGGAACCACGCCAAGGTCGCCGAGCGCGCCGCCGCCGGCGTCCGCCTCTCCGACGGCACGGACATCGCCTGCGACCTCGTCGCCATCGGCATCGGCGTGGAAGTCCCGATGGAGCCTTTCGGCGACCTCCGCGGCGACCACGGCCTCGCCGCCGACGCCTCCTTGAAAGCGAAACATGATGGCGTCTGGATCGCGGGCGATTGCGCCGAGTTCGAGGACGCGAAGCTGGGAGGACTCCGCCACGCCGTCGGCAACTGGACGAACGCGATGGCGCAGGGCCGCCACGTCGGCAAGGCCCTGCTCGGCGAGGACGCGCCGTATCTCCAACTCACGCAATACACGACCAACGTCATCCCCGGCGCGAACCTCATCTTCCTCGGCGAGTGCCGCAACATCGCCGCCTCGACCTCCGACGCCCGCGTCATCGAGGAGGGGAAGAAGATCGTCGAATATCGCGTGCTGGACGGCCGCGTCATCGGCGCCATCCTGCTGAACGCGCCGGAACTCCGTGCCGAGGCGTCCGCCAAGATTTCCGGATGAACCTCATGCGCGTCGCCGTCATCATCCCCGCGCACGACGAAGCCGCGATCTTGGAACGGAACGCCAAACGCGTTTCGACGTGGGGAGAGGGCGCCTACGGTCCCGATTTCGCGCTGGTCATCTCCGAGAACGGCTCGACTGACAGCACCGCCTGGGTCGCGCGCCTGATGGAGAAACTCCTGCCCGATACGCTGGCCGTGACGTCGACGCTCCCTGGAAAAGGCGGCGCGGTGAAACGCGGAGCGGCCGCCGTCGAGGCGGACGTCTATCTCATGCTCGACGCCGATCTCTCGGCCGACTTCGATTCCGCCGAAAAGCTCGTGGCGGCGGTCGCGTCCGGGGCGGACGCCGCCATCGGTTCGCGCCGTCTGCCGGGCGCGGTCGTCGACCGTCCGCTCGTCCGCCGTCTCGCCACCGCGGCCTACGCCCTGGCCGCGCGCGCCGCGCTCGGGACGCGCGTGCGGGACCTGCAGTGCGGCTGCAAGGCCTTCTCGCGCCGCATCCGCGACGGGATCCTGCCGCGCGTGAAGGACGACGGTTTTTTCTTCGATACCGAATTCCTGGTCCGCCTTGGGCGGAGCGGTTTCCGCGTCGAAGAGATTCCCGTGGGCTGGACGGACCGCGCTTCGCCTGGGCGCGCCAGCAAGGTGCGGCTGTTCTCGAACGGCCTCGATTTCCTCCGAAAGCTGGCGTCGTTGCGAAAAGACCTTGGGTAAGCTACGTTGGCCCCAAGGTCTTTTCATAGGAGGAACCCATGCGCGCGATGCTGGCGATGGCCATTTCCCTGGCCGGCTGCCTGCATGCGCAGGCGCCGGTCAAGAGCGCGGCGAAAGCCGAACCGGAAACGATGCGGACGTTCTACGTCCTCATCAACGACGCTGACACGATCGCCGCCGCCGCGGACTTCGCGAAGTCGAAGGGGCTGCGGCGCCAGGATTGGATCGCTTCGGCCGACCGCGCCTACTGGAGATTCATGCGGGCGACCGTCTATCCGCCCGCGGCGGAAATCGCCTCGCGGTTCGGTTTCGGCGAGGACGCCGTCAGGCTGGCGCTCGAAGCCCAGCGCGGCGACGTCAAGAAGGCCGTCGCGGCCTACGTCGCCCGCAAGCATGCCGATGACGAAAGCCGATGGCTCTACTCGGCCATTTGGGAATTCACGCTCGAGACGCGCATCAGCTGCCGTTACGCCGCGAAGGATGAGGCGCTCAAGACCGTCGAGTCGGTCCGGGCGTTCGGAACCATGTCCGGCGAGGACGACGTCCTTTATCCGCTGCTCGACGAGGCTTGCCCTGTCGATCCGCAGTTGCGCGACGCCATCATCGACGCGGCGCGCCTCGAGGACCGCGACGCGTACGCCATCCGCCACGCGGCAGCCGCCGATTGGGACTGGATCAAGACGTCGGAGTTCATCAAGGATTTCGTCCTTTATGACGACTGCGCGTACGGCGTGCAGGCGATCGTAGCCTTCAAGCTCGAGGACGAGCTGGCGGGGGCTTTCATCGAGAACTCCAATTGCGAAAGCGAGATCATCGACTCGAGCGCGTGGAAGCTGCCGCCAGGAACCGCTGGAAGGTATTTCTTCGCCGCAGTACGCGGCAGGAAGTACAATCTCGCGCTCGTACTGCTGCCGTTCACCGGCTTCGTCGAGGACGGCCTGAAATTCCTGTTCCAGGAGGCGATGCGCGGCGGCTTCGAGGGCATGCTCGTGCCGACTCTCAAGATGCACGAGATCCATCACGAAGCCTTCATGGCGTATGCCTGGGAACGCGGCCGTTACCGCTTCATCGCGAACTCCGCGCAGACGATCGATTGGCAGCGCAAGGCTTTCGATAAGCTCATCGAGCTCGGCAAGTGGGAGGACGCCGCCGAGGCGGCGCAGTACGGCGTGAGCGAGACGCTCCGGACCGAAGGCGTCCTCATCGCCTTCCGCGCCGCGATGGCCGCCGGCGACTTCAAGGCCGGCCTCTACTTCCTCTTCCGCTACGGTCCGGTTCATGACAAGACCGGCATCGTCACGCAGGAGATGTACGACGCGGCGAAGGACGCATGGTATGAGGCCAGGCAGGCCTCGGTGCCGCCCCCCGACCCCGCGCCGAAACCGAAGCGCAAGCGGCACAGGCCCGAGCGTCCGAAGTGCGCGGACGACGACTGGTGCCCATGAACAAAAACGCCCCCGACTGCATGTCGGGGGTCTTTTCATGCCGCAACGGCCGCGCGTCGACTGGGGCGCTCAGGGGTGCTCGGTGATGACCGCCATGTCCTGGGCGCGCAGCTTCTCGAGCGTGCCGAGCGCCCGGTCTTCCTCGAGGATGCGGGCCAGCTGCAGCCCGCCGATGAAGTGGGGGAGCGCGACGTAGTCGGCCTTCTTCTCGTAGAGGGTCAGCGCGTCGAATTCGGATTCGGCCGTGACGATGATCTTCGCCTTGCCGCCCGACCCTTTCACGCGCTCGATGAGGTTCATGGATTCCTGGAGGGACGGCACCGTCGAGATGACGACGCGCGCGCGGTCGAGCGCCGCCATGTCCTGGATGTCCGGGTCGGTGATGTCGCCGTAGATGGCGTCGATGCCTCGGCGGTGGAGCCGCGCGACGACGTCGGGATTGAAGTCGACCACCAGGAATTCTCGCTTCATCTCCATCAGCGAATGGAGGATATTATGTCCCATGCGGTGGCAGCCGATAAGCACGACGTGTCCGTTCAGCGGCGGGCGTCCGACGCGCTTCTCGGCGTGCGAGCGAGGCCAGACGGCCGTGACGTAGGGCGCGAATCGTTCGTAGAGCCACTCGCTGTAGAGCACCAGATACGAGGACAGGACGATGGTGATGAGGCCTACTCCGGTGACGGTCGAGACGACGCGCTGGTCGATGTGGCCGAGCCGATGCCCGAGCGTCACGACGATCAGGCTGAACTCCGAGATTTGCGCGACCGTCACGCCGGCCATGAAAGCCGTGCGGGGCCGATAGCCGAGCTTGGCCATCAGCGCCATCACGATGATGGGGTTCCCGATCAGCACGAAGGCCGAAAGGATGATCGTCGCGCCCCAGACCTCGCCTCCTCCTCCCAGCACCATCTTGGATCCGAGCACGATGAAGAACATCACGGCGAAGAAGTCGCGGAGCGATTTCACCCGGCTCATGATCTGGTAGTGCTCGACGCTTTCCGCCAGCGCTACGCCGGCCATGAAGGCGCCGATCTCGAGCGAGAGTCCGATCTGCGGCAGGCTCGCGAGCGCCGCGACGCCGAGGCCCCAGGTCAGGCTGGCCAGGAAGAGCGTTTCCTGCGAGCCGGCCAGGCGGTGCAGCAGGCGCGGCATCACGTACTTGCCGATGGCGAGGGCCGCGACAAGCAGGGCCGCGCCTTTGGCGAAGGTCGCGAGCAGCGTGAGCGGCAGGCGCGCCGGGTCGAGGCCCGGTCCGGACATGCCGGAGAGCAGGATGAGCACGCCGAGCGCGATGAAGTCCTGGACGAGCAGGATGCCGATGACGATCTTGCCGTAGAGGCTGTCGAGCGCCTTCTTCTCCGAGAGCAGCTTCACGACGATGATGGTGCTCGAGAAGGTCAGCGTGACCGCGACGTAGAGCGCGGGGATCCATTCGAAGCCGAGGAGCAGCGCGATCATCAGGCCGACGACGGATGAGAAGAGGATCTGGCCGCCGGCGATCTTCAGCGCCGGACGTCCTACGTGCTTCAGTTCGGCGAAGTTCATCTCCATGCCGACCAGGAAGAGCAGGAAGGCGATGCCGAACTGCGCCATCGTGTCGATGACGTCCGCGTTGTTCAGGCGCATCAATCCGAGCGGTCCGACGATCAGGCCCGTGACGATGTAGCCGAGCAGCGTCGGCTGCTTGAGCGCGCGGGCCGCGATGCCGAGCGCCGTCGCCAGAGCCAGCACCAGCGTGATTTCCAGGAAGAGATGGTCCATCAAGGCCAGTATAGCAAAAAAGCCCGTCGGAGAGGTACGCGCGCTTACATATCGGGGGAGCATAGCAAGAGGTTTACGGCCAGCCCGCGACGTGGTATCCTCGCGGTCGCGAAAGCCCTTTCCACGGAGGATATATGCGTCTCGAAACTCTTGACGACGCCCTGCTTCGCGCGCGAGCCGCGCACGAACCGCTTCGTTCCCGCGAGTGGGAGCTCAAGGACGAGCATGACCGATGCGCGAAGCTTCACCAGGAGTTCTTCGATGCCGGCCGGGCGGATGGCCGCGAAGCGTTCCTCGAGAACGCCGGACGTCTGTTCGACGCGCAGGCCGCCGCCGCCGCCCTCGCTCCGATCATCGCGGCATCCAAGGATCTGCAGCACGCGTTGCAGTACGCCCGGCATGCTTGGAAGGTCGCGATGCCGGGCCACGGCCAGTCCGCCGCAAGATTCTTCGTGCGGAGCTTCCGCATCGAGGACGGCAAGCCCGTCGCCTACGACCCGTTCTGGATCGAGACCTGCGTCGAGATAGGGGTCGATGACCTGTCGAAGCTCGCGCTGCACGCCGTCTGGGCTTCGGGCGGCGACCTGCGTCCCGGAGGGTCTGGTCCTTCCGACCCGATCCTGCCGGTCCGCAGGCCCTTCGGACCTGCGTCGGAAGCGGCGCGCCGACGGTGCTCCGTCTGCGGGGACGATGGCTACGTCATCGGCTTCAAGGAACTCTGCCATTGGACCGAGGACGACGACTGGCCGTACCTGCAGTCGCTCAGCACCTTGTGTCTGACGTGTCCGCGCCTCGAACTGATCGCCGAACGGAGCGATCTCCCGCCGGCCAAGCTCCATCCCTGACGACGTCGGGGATTTTTTTCTTGATCACGACTTCCGCGCGGCAAGCCCGAAGGCCGCCCTTCGCCCGCACGCCGGCGGTTTTCCACTTGAAGGAACTTGATTTTTCTGCTAAAATGCTCATGATAAATCGCGCCAGACGCGAGGTCGCTCTATTCATCACGGAAACCTATGTCTTTTGGAGGAAGGCACGCGGTCGCGGGCCAGATGCGCTTGATGGCGGCCGTTTTCGCCGTCCTGGCGCTCTTTTCTTTTTCGATGGCCAGCGCCGCGCCTGCGGTCAAGCCGAAACTCACGAAAGTCGAGTTCGACTCGTTCAGCGCCACGGGCGACGTCGTCCTGAAGTTCACCGGCACCGATTTCAAGAGCGGCGTCGTCGGCACCTCCAAGCCCGACAAGGACGTCCTGCGCCTCACGACGACCTTCACCTCCTCCACCTCCCTGAAGGTCACGATGTCGCTCGACAGCTTCTTCAAAGGCGACAAGATCCAGAACATCCCGTTCGCCGTCATCAATCCCGATAACGTCGAGTCCGACGCCCAGCCGTATAAGCTGGTCCTGTCGAAGCCGACCCTGACGACGCTCTCGCCCGCGTCCCTCGACGTCAAGACGACCTCGAAGACCGTCACGGTCACGGGCGCCAATTTCAGCAAGAAAACCAAGATCAAGATCGGCGGCGTCGAGCGCGCCACGACCTGGGTTTCCGGGACGTCCGTGAAGTTCGACCTGACGGATGCCGATGTCGCGAGCGGCGTCACGCACGACGTCACCGCGGTCAACCCCGAAGACGTCGCCTCCGACAAGAAGACGCTCGAGGTCGTCGCGCCTCCGGCCATCACGAGCCTCGAGCCGAACACGACGGGCATCATTTTCACACCCGTGACCGTCACCGTGAACGGTACCGGCTTCCGTTCGGGCGACAAGATCTACCTCGAGGGCGATAACGGCGCGATCGGCGCTAACTGCACGACGACCTTCGTATCGAGCGTCAAACTGACGTGCCCGACTTGGTCGACCGTCACCTCGAAGGTCCGCTCGTTCGACTTCGTCGTGATGCGCGGCACCGTGAAGCATTCGCGCTCCGTCTTCACCGTCGTGAACCCGGTCCCGACGCTCACGAAGATCGAACTCTCGCCCCTCTCCAGAGCCTTCCCTTCGAGGGCGGCCGATGACGTCGTCTTGCGGCTGACCGGCGGCAGTTACGTCTCCGCTTCCGTCGTCACGCCTTGGGACCGTCCGGACACGCATTACGACATGAAGCTCGCCGCCGGCAACGTCATGGACGTGCGCGTGCCGTTCGACGAGTTCTTCCGCGACGGCAAGCTCGTCGAGATCAAGCTGTTCGTCACCAACCCCGCCCCGGGCGGCGGCGATTCGCCGCAGCAGCCCTACAAGCTCGTCTTGCCGAAACCGGCCATCTCCAGCTTCAACCCCGCTTCCGCCACCGTGAACCAGGCCGCGAAGACGGTCACGGTCAGCGGTTACAATTTCAACAAGAAGACGATCATCCGCATCGGCGCAACGGATCGCGTCACGACGTACGTTTCCGGAACCTCGCTCACGTTCGTCCTGACGGATGCCGACGTATCGGCGTCGGCGACGCTCGATATCACCGCCGTCAATCCAGGAGGCGTCAGCTCCGACAAGAAGACGCTTCCGGTCGCGTACCCGAAGCCGACCATCACTTCCTTCTCGCCCGAGACTTGGACCGCCGGCAGCCCCGTCACGCTGACCGTCCAGGGCACGAACTTCTTTCCCGGCGTCTCGCAGCTCGCCTTCCGCGACGGCAACTACGGACAGGTCGTTCTCGCCGACATCACGATTCCCACGGACGCGACGGCGACGTCATTCACCGTCACGGTTCCGGCGGACAAGGTCCGCGCGGACGTCGCTACCCCGCGCATCTGGGTGAGCAACGGCGGCAATAATCAATCCATCAACAAATTTCCGAAGATCGTCAGGCCGACGCCCGTGCTCGAATCGGTCGAGCCTTCTACCGTAGAGGCTGGTACGGCCACGCAGAAGTTCACCCTGAAGGGCAAGAACTTCTTCGAGATGTTCTCGGTGCTCTTCGATGGCAACGGCGTGCGTGTCGAGTCGCAGACGACGGGTGAAGTGACGGTGACGGCCAACTCCGCCTACATCGGGAAACCCGGGACGCGGAAGATTTCCGTCACGTACTACATCCCGGGGGTCAGGGACTATGTCCATACGAACGAGATCGAGCTGACCATCGTCACCCCTCGTCCGAAGCTCACGAAGGTCGAATATGATTCGACCGACAAGGATGGCGACGTCATCCTGAAATTCACCGGGGCGAACTTCGTGAGCGGCGCGGTCGCCGGGCAGAAGGACGACAAGGACAAGACGTATCCGACAACGTTCGTCTCCTCGACCACGCTGAAGGTGAAAGTCCCGCTCGCCGACCTGCTGAAGGACGGCAAGCCAGACAACGTCCCCTTCAAGGTCACCAACCCCGACGGCAAGGAATCCGACGCCCAGCCGTACAAGCACGTGCTGCCGAAAGCCACGCTGCTCAAGCTGGTCCCCGACGAAGCGCTCGTCGGCGCGACCGCGAAGACCGTGAAGGCCGAAGGCAACGCGTTCCTCTCGCTCTCGGTCGTCCGCGTGGGCGGTATCGATCGCGTGACGCGCTTCGTCTCCTCGACGGAACTCTCCTTCGACCTGACGGACGCCGACGTCGCCGCCGCGGGCGCCCTCGACGTCGCCGTCGCCGCTCCGGACGGCGCCGTGACTTCGATCAAGAAGCTCACCGTCTATAATCCGGCCGCGCAGATCCTCGAGTTCTCGCCGAACCCCTGGGTCGCCGGCTCCGCCGTCACCCTCTCGGCGACCGGCGTCAATTTCATGCCGGGCCGCACCGTCTTCACCGTCTTCGGACCGGAGGACGACGAGGTACTGTTCACGATCACGCTCCCCGAGGACGCCACCGCGACCTTCTTCCGCCTGACCATCCCCGCCGACAAGCTCCCCGAAGCCGGCACGACCGTGACCATGGAAACGGCCAACCCCGCGCCGTCCAAGTCCGGCACCGCCGTCTCCGCCGACGTCACCGCGCCGAATCCGAAGCCCGTCCTGACCAAGCTTTCCAGGACGGAAGCGCTGGTCGGCGACGCCGCCTTCGAACTCACGCTGACCGGCACCGGCTTCATGCGCACCTCCAAGGTGAAGCTCGGCGACGGAGAAATCGCCGCCGCGTACGTCGACGCCAGGACGATGAAAGTCACCGTCGCATCCGGCGATCTTGGAACGGCCGGCACGCTCTCGTACCGCGTCGTCAACCCTGAACCAGGCGGCGGCGAGACCGCAGCCAAGGATATCGTCGTCGAGAATCCGGCCCCGGTCCTCACCAGCCTTTCGCACGCGCGCAAGCTCGTCGGCGAGAACGGCTTCGAGCTTACGCTCGTCGGCCGCGGATTCAACCGCGCTTCGGCCATCCGCTTCGACGGCTCCCGGCGCCGTGTCGTCTCCGTGACGCCCACCGAACTCAAGGTGGTGATGCGCATCGAAGACATGGCGCGCGTCGGCAAGATCGCCATCGACGTCGCGAACCCCGAACCCGGCGGCGGCGAGACGGAAGCGCTCGATTTCGAGATCGTGAACCCCGTCCCGGCGCTCGACACCTACGCCCCGTTCCAGGCATACGCCGGCGACGCGGATACGCCTTTCGTCCTGACGGGCTCGAACTTCGTAGCGACCTCCGTCGTGCGCATCGGCGGCGTCGATGTTCCGACCGTCGTCGTCTCCGCCACGGAACTTCGCGCGACGATGCCTTCTTCGAAGATCTCGGCCATCGGTGTCGTGCCGGTGCTCGTCTTCACGCCGGCTCCGGGCGGAGGCGTCTCGCAGACGCTGGGCTTCTCGGTGGTCGTCCGTCCGGGCGCGAACATCCTCGCTCCGGCCGACGGCGAGACGCTCCAGGCCGGCGCTCCCTATGCCATCCGCTGGGAAGTGGTCGGTACGACGTATGACCGGGTGCGGCTGAGCCTCGCCAAGAACGGCGAAGAGTACGCCGTCATCTCGTCGAACGCCGGCACGACCGGTTCGTACGCATGGACCGTCCCGTCCGGCTCCTCCGATATCGTCGCCCTGACCGCCGACTTCTTCCTGAACGGCGTGACGGTCGCGACGGATACGGTCCGCGACTTGCGCTTCGGCTCCGCTCCGGCACCCGCTCCCGAACCGACCCCGACCCCGTCCCCGACCCCGGCCCCGACGCCGACCCCCGAACCTGCGCCGACGCCCGCGCCTGCCCCGTCACCCTCTCCCGCTCCGGGCGGCGGCACGCCTCCTGCCGACGTGCCCCCTTCGGCCCCAGGCTCCGATCCGAACCCGAAGGGCGAGAATATCCTCCGCCCCGTCGACACCCAGCAAGGGGAGCGATACGACTATGATCCTGCCAAGGTCTTCGAGCAGAGCGAAGGCGATTGGATCGACTGGACGCAGGCCCTTGAGACGTCCGACCCCCAGTGCGGCCTGCGCAAGACCTTGTATAAGAAGCGTACGGTCGACACGGTCTGGTATTGCGGCTGGGACGGCCGCCTCCACGCCTTCCAGAACCCGAAGATCTACTTCTCGTGGTACGCGGGCTTCGGCAAGGTGAAGATCGTCTCCTCTGCCATCCTCGACGCCCTGCCGAAGGGCGATCCGGTGCAGTACCGCCCGGGCGGACGGCTCATCAAGACGCCAGGTTCTCCGATCGTCTACGCGGTCGACAAGGATTGGATCCTCCGTCCGATTCCCGATGAAGCGGCGGCGCGAGATCTCTACGGCGCCGATTGGGCCAAGCGCGTCGACGACGTGCCGGAAGCCTTCTTTACCAGGTATCGCGTCGGCGAGCGCATCAAGCCGGAAGAACCGGGCTTCTGAAGCCTGAGAAAACCGCCAACATATGAGGGCGGTTTTCTCTTTGTCGTCAGCGGTTTTCGTCCACACCACGATCGCGCCGGACGCGAGTATACTGGATGAGAATGCCGACTATGAACACACGCGCTCTCCCGAAGGTTTTCGCCTCTTTTTTGATTATCGCTTCGGTGGCGGGAGCGGTGCTGTCTTTCCCCCGTTCCGCTTACGCCGCCGGCACCCAGCTGGTCACGAACGGTTCGACCCAGATCGGCACTTTTCCATCGAGCCTGCCGAACACGTCCTTCCGCATCGATACGAGCGTGACGAACTCCGCCAGCGTGACGGTCATCGCCGGCGGTCTGGTGGGGTCCGCCAACGCCACGCTCAGCCCGACGACCGGCTGGAGCCAGATACAGAACGCGAGCGTCGATGACGCCTTCAAGACGGTGGCGATGGGTTTCAGCACGTCCTTCAACGGCACGTCCTACTCGACGGTCTACATCGGCTCGAACACCTACATCACCTTCAGCGCGGGCTCGTCGGTGTACTCCAGCCTCTCCGCCAGCAATCCGAACAAGCCCGGTGTTCACCTCGCCGCGGCGGATAACTCCTACCAGCGCGTCTACACCCGCACCGACAGCCCGGGCGTCTTCCGCGTGCGCTACGAGGGCAACAACTCGACTTCAGGCACGGTCGGCAGTCCGACGATCGTCTACGAGGCGGTCTTCTACACCGGAGCGTCGTATTTCGACGTCCATATGGGCGCCAACTCGCGCGCCGGCGGCGACGCGACCGCTCCGACCATCACGAGCGTGTCCTCGAACAAGACGAACGGAACGTACAAGGCGGGCGAAGTCATCGACATCGACGTGACGTTCTCGGAGGCCGTCACCTCGACCGGCAACGTGACCGTGACCCTCGAGACCGGCGCCACCGACCGCACATGCGCCTTCGTCGTCTCGAACGCGACCACTGGCACGTGTAACTACACGGTGCAAGCGGGTGATACGAGTTCCGATCTGACGGTCAACACGATCTCCGGCACGATCAAGGACGCGGCGCTCAACACGCTGACGAACTTCACGCCGGGGACGAACCTCGCCGCCAACAAGGCGCTCGTCATCGATACGACGGCCCCGACCATCACGAGCGTCTCCTCCGACAAGGCCAACGGTTCCTACAAGGCAGGCGACGTCATCGACATCGACGTGACCTTCTCCGAAGCCGTCACTTCGACCGGCAACGTGACGGTCACGCTGGAAACCGGCGTCACCGACCGCACCTGCACCTTCACCGTCTCGAACGCCACGACGGGCACCTGCAACTATACCGTCCAAGCGAGCGACGCCAGCGCGGACCTCACGGTCAACACGATTTCCGGCACCATCAAGGACCAGGTGCTGAACACGATGGCCAACTTCGTGCCGTCCACGAACCTGGCGGCCAACAAGGCGCTGGTCATCGATAACGTCCTGCCCACCGTCACGAGCGTGAGTTCGGACAAGACGAACGGCTCGTACAAGGCCGGCGACGTCATCGACATCGACGTGAACTTCTCCGAGGCCGTCACCTCGACCGGCAACGTGACGGTCACGCTCGAGACGGGTACGACCGACCGCACCTGCGCCTTCACCGTCACGGGGTCGACCCAAGGGACCTGCAACTACACCGTGCAGGCGGGAGATACGAGCGCGGACCTGACCGTCAACACGATTTCCGGCACCGTCAATGACGCCGCGCTGAACGCGGTCACGAACTTCGTGCCGTCCACGAACCTGGCGGCCAACAAGGCGTTGGTCATCGACACCGTCGCGCCCACGCTCCTGAACGTCTCCTCCGACAAGGCCAACGGAACTTACGCCGCCGGCGCGGTCATCGACATCGACGTGACGTTCTCGGAGGCCGTCACCTCGACCGGCAACGTGACCGTCACCCTCGAGACGGGCGCGACGGACCGCACCTGCACTTTCACCGTCTCCGCCGCCACGACAGGCACCTGCAACTACACCGTGCAGTCTGACGACGCCAGCGCCGACCTTACGGTCAACTCCGTCACCGGCACCGTCCGCGACGCGGCTTTGAACGACATCTCGGGAACGACGCCCGCCACCAACCTCGCCGCCAACAAGGCGCTCGTCGTCGATACGACCGCGCCGACCATCACGAACGTCTCGTCCGACAAGGCCAACGGTTCGTACAAGCCCGGCGACATCATCGACATCGACGTGACCTTCTCCGAGGCCGTCACCTCGACCGGCAACGTCACGGTCACCCTGGAAACAGGCGCGACCGACCGCACCTGCACCTTCGTCGTCTCGAGCGCGACGACGGGAACGTGCGACTACGTCGTCCAATCGAGCGACGCCAGCGCCGACCTCACGGTCAACACGATTTCCGGCACCATCAAGGATGCCGCGCTGAACGCGGTCACGAACTTCGTGCCGTCCACGAACCTGGCGGCCAACAAGGCGCTCGTCATCGACGCCGTCGCGCCGACCGTCACCGGCGTCACTTCCTCGCTCGCGAACGGAAGCTACAAGGCCGGACAGCTCATCCCCGTCCAGGTGACGTTCTCCGAGTCCGTCACGGTCGCTTCGGGCGCGCCGACCCTGACGCTCGTGACCGGTTCTCCGGCCACGACGGCGGTGACGTACTCTTCCGGCTCGCCGGGCGCGACCTTGACGTTCGACTACACCGTCGCTTCCGGCAACGCTTCGGCGGATCTCGACTACGCTTCGGTCGGCGCGTTGGCGCTCTCCGGCGCGACCATCCGCGACGCGGCCGGCAACGACGCAGTGCTGACGCTCGCCGCGCCCGGAGCGTCGAGTTCCCTCGGTGCGAACAAGGCGCTCGTCATCGACAACGTCGTGCCGACGGCCGTCCTCACGTCGACCGCGCCGAACCCGACGAACGTCTCGCCGATTCCCGTCGTCGCGACCTTCACGGAAGTCGTCACCGGCTTCGACGTGACCGACCTCGTCGTCACGAACGGCAGCGCCGGCAGCTTCGTCGGCTCCGCCACGAACGTCTACACGTTCTCGATCACGCCCACGGGGCAAGGGGCCGTCACCGTGTACGTCCCGGCCGCGGCCGGCCAGGACGCGGCGGCGAACCAGAACGCGGTCTCGGACACGCTCTCGCGCACCTACGACAGCGTTTCCCCCACGGTCGCCATCACGAGCGGCACCGCCAGTCCCACCAGCGCATCCCCCATCGCCTTCACCGCGACCTTCTCGGAGGCCGTGACCGGTTTCGTGCTCGCCGACATCACGGCGGTGAACGCCTACGTCGGCAACTTCGCGGCGACATCGAGCACCGTCTATACCTTCGATGTCTCGCCCATCGCGCACCCGATCGACAACGTCGGCGTTTCGATCTCCGTCTCCGCCAGCAAGGCGCAGGATGCCGCGACGAACCAGAACACCGCCTCGGATTCCGGCGCGCCGTACTACTTCATCTACGACGACCACGATCCGACCGTCGCCCTGACCTCGAGCGAGCCCGATCCGACCAACAACGGCACCATCGCCGTGACCGCGCAGTTCAACGAGGGCGTCACGTTATTCCTGGCAGGGGACATCACCGCCAACAACGGCTCGGTAAGCAACTTCACCATCTCCTCGACCTCGACCTATACCTTCGACGTGACGCCCTCCTCTCAGGGCCTGGTCACGGTCCGGGTCGCGGCCGGCGTCGCGATAGATCTCGCGTTGCTTACGAACACGGTCTCGAACCTCCTCAGCCGCACCTACGACACCGTCGCCCCGACCGTCTCCCTGACCTCCAGCGCCTCGAGCACCACGAAATATTCGCCGATCCCCGTCGTCGCCACGTTCAGCTCCGGCGTTACGGGCTTCGTGGTCGGCGACCTGAGCCTCACGAACGGTTCCGCCGGTAACTTCGTGAGCTCGTCCTCCACGACCTACAGCTTCGACGTCACCCCGTCCGGGCAGGGTACCGTTTCGGTGCAGGTTCCGGCGGCGAGCGCCACCGATCAGGCCACGAACGCGAACGTCATCTCGAACCTGCTCTCGCGCATTTTCGACTCCCTCGCGCCGACCCTGACGCTCCCGACGCCCGTCACGACGCCGACGAACGACACGACCCCGACCTTCACCGTCAACTCCACCGAGGCCGGCGCGGTGACCTACGGCGGCGCCTGCAGTTCCGGCACGGCGAGCCTCTCGTCGGGAAACACCGACATCACCTACAGCACGCTGTCGCAGGGCACATATAACGGCTGCGGCCTCACGGTCACCGACGACGCCGGGAACGCCAGCGCGCTCCTGGCCGTCTCGTCGTTCACGATCGATACGACCGCGCCGACGCTCACGAGCTCCAGCCTTGCCGATGCGTCCCTCGCGGCAGGCGAAACGACGCTGGCGACCTTCACGTTCAGCGAGGCCGTCACCGGCTTCGCCGCGGCTGACGTCACTTCGGTGCCGAGCGGCTCGCTCGGGTCGGTCTCTTCTTCCGACGGCGGCACGAACTGGACCGCGACCTTCACGCCGACGGCGGACGTCGATGACGCCACGAACGTCATGACCGTCACGATGACCGGACTCACCGACATTGCCACGAACCCTGGCGTGGGCACGGCCGATTCCTCCAACTACGCCGTCGATACGCTCCGTCCGACCGTCTCCATCGGCGCGCCTTCGGCCTCGACCACCAACGGCGCTTCCGTCACCTACACTGTCACTTACGGCGGCGCGTCCTCCGTCACGTTGGCGGACCTGAACGTCACGCTGAACACGACCGGCACCGCCGCCGGCAGCGCGGCCGTGTCGGGCTCCGGACTCACGACCAGGACCGTCACCGTCTCGTCCATCACGGGCACGGGCACGCTCGGCATCAGCCTCGCCGCCGGCACGGCCGTTGACGCCTTCGGCAACTCCGCGCTCGGGGCCGGCCCCGGCACGACCTTCATCGTCGACACGACCGCGCCGTCCGTCAGCTCCATCGTCATCGCCGATACCAGCCTCGCGGTCGGAGAGACGTCCCTCGTGACCTTCACCTTCAGCGAAGCGGTCACCGGCTTCGCGAACGCCGACCTGACGGCGATCCAGAACGGAACGCTCACGACGGTCTCGACGTCCGACTCCGGCACGACCTGGACCGCGACCTTCACGCCGACGGCGGACCTTGAGGACGCTTCGAACCTGATCACGCTCGCCGTCACCGGCGTCGCGGATGCCGCGGGCAACGCCGGCGTCGGGACGCACGATTCCCCGAACTACGCCATCGATACGCTCCGCCCGACCGTCGTCGAAGTCAATTCCGACAAGACCAACGGCACCTATGAGACCGGCGAAGTCATCGACATCGACGTCACCTTCTCGGAGGCCGTCACCTCCACCGGCAACGTGACCGTCACGCTCGAGACGGGTACGACGGACCGCACCTGCACCTTCACCGTCTCCGCCGCCACGACGGGCACCTGCGACTACACCGTCCAATCCGGCGACGTCACCTCCGACCTCACGGTCAACGACATTTCCGGCACCATCCGGGACGCCTTGCTGAACGCCGTGACGAACTTCGTCCCCGCCACGAACCTGGCCGCCAACAAGGCGCTCGCCATCGTCAATACGATCCCGACGATCGTGAGCGTCTCCTCCGACAAGCCGGACGGCACTTACAAGGCCGGCGAAGTCATCGACATCGACGTGGTCTTCTCCGAGAACGTGACGTCCACCGGCAACGTGACGGTCACGATCGAGACGGGCGCCACGGACCGGACGTGCACGTTCACGATCTCCAACGCGACGATCGGAACCTGCAATTACACCGTGCAGTCAGGAGATTCGTCTTCCGATCTCGACGCCTCCGCCACCGGCACCATCAAGGATTCCTCGCTCAACCCGATCACGGACTTCACGCCCGCGACCGGCCTCGCCGCTGGCAAGGCCATCGCCATCGATTCCGTCGCGCCGACGATCCTCAACATCACGTCCAGCTCGCCGGACGGAAGGTATGGCGGCGGAGCGACGGTCAGCGTGGACGTCACGTTCTCGGAAGCCGTGACGTCGGTCGGCAACGTCCGCGTGACGCTTGAAACCGGAGACGTCGACCAGTCCTGTACGTTCACGGTGACCGCCTCGGCGACCGGCAGCTGCGACTACTCCGTCCAGACCGATGACTACTCGCTCGATCTCACCGTCGCGACCGTCGAAGGCGACGTCAACGACGCCGCGCTGAATGCGATGACGAACTTCACGCCCGCCACGAACCTCGCCGCCAACAAGGAAATCGTGCTCCTGACGAGCGGCAGCAGCGCCGCCACGATCGCCGCCGAAAACGCCCCGCTCAGCGTCACCGTCGCCATGCCGAACGGAGGCGGATCGATGAACGCAGGCGGACGGATGACCGTCACCTGGAACAAGACGGGCATGCAGTTCCACTACGTCTCCATCCAGCTCTCGACCAACGGCGGCAACAGCTATCCGGTCGCCGTCGCGTCAGACGTCCCGGACAACGGGTCATACCTCTGGACTATCCCGGCCGACCAGCCGACGACCGCGCAGGCGCGCGTCCGCGTTCAGTTCACGAGCGGAGGCAGCGTCATGGTGTCTGACACGAGCGACTCGAACTTCATGATCGTCGGCGCCGCCGCGCCGCCGACGGATCCGACGCCGACGCCCGGCACGAATCCGGGCGGCCCTACGGGCCCGGTCCCGCTCACCGGACCGACCGGCCCGAAGACTCCTGGCACGCCGCCTGGAACTCAACCCGGTACGAGTCCGGGCACGCAGCCGGGTACGCAGCCTGGCCCTGGTACGGGCGCGCCTGTTCCGGACGGCACGGGCCTCATGCCGCCGAGCGAGCCGCTCACGGGTCTCCCGCGCATCGGCGAAAGCGGCCCTGCGGTCGAATCGCTCAAGGCCTTCCTGGCCGCCAACGGTTTCCCCGCCGGCGAAGGCGCGACGTTCGACGCGGCCGCTCTCTCGGCGCTCGTCCAGTTCCAGATCGAACACACGGAATCCGGCGAGCTCGGTCCGAACACCCTTAAGTTCATCAACGACCTGTTCTATCGGAAGTCCAACGCCTGCCGCCGCAGCTTCTTCGGCCTCGTACCGCCGATCCGCCCCTTGACGCGGACGTTGGCGCCGAACGACGTCCACGCGGACGTGAAGGTGCTTCAGAAGTTCCTGAACGACAACAGGTTCCTGTTGGCGGCGCGCGGCGCCGGAGCGCCCGGATCCGAGACCGAACGCTTCCTTACGCTGACCGTCCGCGCCCTCGCGAAGTTCCAGGCGGCGCACGGGCTCCTGTCGGAGAAGGGATCGCTCGGCCCGAAGAACCTCTTCTTCCTCGAGGGCCTGACCGAGAACCCGTCCATCTTCCAGTGCCCGTCGCTCGTGCCGCCGACCGTGAGGCTCGCTCGCGACCTGAAGCAGGGCGACCGCGGAGCCGACGTGCGCGTCCTCCAGCGCTTCCTGAACGATAACGGCTACGCGCTCGCCGCGTCCGGCCCAGGCTCCAAGGGGCAGGAGACGACGAACTACTTCGCGCTCACGCGCGTCGCCCTGGCGCGCTTCCAAGGAGCCTATGGGCTCACCGCCGAGAACGGCGCGATGGGACCGCTCACACGTTCCTTCATGAATGCACTGATTCGATAAAGAAAAAGCGCCCCGAGCGGGGCGCTTTTCAGTAGGCCAGCGTCTCGCCGTCGACCTCGATGCGTTCGACGTCGACGAAGACGTCGATATGGTAGTGCGTCTTCTTGGGGTGGAACCCGGGTTTCTTGTAGACGCCATGCTTCTCGCCGAGCGAGAGGTGCAGGCCCCTCTGCCGTTCGAAGGCGGTGATGTCCTTGAGGACGCGATCCTTGCCCATGGCGGGGTTGAGCCCGATGCCGAACTCGCGGACCATGACCTGCTCGTCGGCGCTGATCTGATCGAGCACCTCCTGGAACGACGGCGGGCCTTCGTGCGAGACGACGATGCCTTTCTCGATGCGGACGAGAAACGGTTCGTGCATCTGCACGAGGTGGTCGATGCCGGCGAAGGCGAAAAGTTTCACTTCGCCGTTCACCTTCGCGAGATCCTTCGGTTCGCTGAAGACTTCGCCGATCGGGAAGGTGCCGCCGACGTTCGTCATCCCTTCGTAGTCGCCGACGTTCAGCTTGGTCGGCTCCATGCCGCCCTCGTACGTGAGGACGGTTCCGGCGCAGAGCACGCGGACCGTTCCCGAGGCGTCGATCTTCGCCTTGAGCGCGCGGCCGAGCGGGCGGTAATGCTCCGGATCGTAGGCCATGGCGTCGACGTAGATCTCGATCTGCCGGTCGTCCGTGGCGCGTTCCAGATGCACGTGCTCGATGACGGCGAGCGAGCGCTTGAAGAGCTCGATGCGGATGCGGAAATCATCCAGCCGGAACGTCATGGATTGGATCATCACGACCAGGTCTTTGGGGTCCAGCATGTCGATGGCCGCCAGGACTTCCTCCTTGCCGCAGGCATCATAGTCGAGATGCGCGGCGTCCGGCAGGGCCCGCCGGTAGGCGGCGGCGACCAGCCTGGAGAGGGGGGATTGGGCGTCAAAGACGACCAGCGCCTTGCGGGCGGGGTCATGTTTTAAGGCCAAACGGACGGTGTCGGACGCATGTTTCGCGGCCGTTTCGAGGAGATGGTCCATTGCGCGGGCATCATGGCAGGAATAAGCCTTGACGGGAAGGGCGCCGCAGCCATTGACGGATTCCAAGGGGTATGCTATAAAGTATGGGTTATTCATCGTAGACCAAACACATGACCGGTTCCGTCAAGACCATGAACGAGAAGGGTTTCGGCTTTATTACCCCGGACGACGGTGGCAAGGATCTCTTCTTCCACCAGACGGGCCTCGTCGGCGTCAACTTCGACGAGCTCAAGTCGGGCGATAAGGTTTCCTTCGACACGGAGGAGTCCGAAAAGGGCCCCCGCGCCACGAACGTCCAGCGCGCTTAATCGCCGCTCCGGAAGCCGCCTCGCAAGAGGCGGTTTTCGTTTGCATCGTCGCGCCCTTGCCAAGACCGCGAAAACCGCGTATCCTACCCGCGTTATGGCCGACCACGTCGTCCTTCGCTTCAGCGAAGTCACCTTCGACTACGGAGACACCAAGCCCATCCTGGATGAGGCCAGTTTTTCGATCCGCAACGGCAATCGCATCGCGCTCATGGGCCAGAACGGCGCCGGCAAGTCGACGCTCTTCAAGATGATCCTAAGCGAGCTGAAGCCGAAGTCGGGCGGCGTCTTCAAGACCCCGAACGACGCCAAGGTCGGCATCGCCAAGCAGGTCATCCCCGCCGAGCAGATGGACATGACGGTCCGCGACTGGTTCGCCGGCACCTTCGAGACGATCCCGTACAACCTCGACAAGCGCATCAACGAAGTCCTCGACGCCGTGAACCTCGTGACGGATACGACCAAGGCCCTCCGCGCCCACTCCGGCGGCCAGCAGGCGCGCCTGCTCCTGGCCTATTCGCTCATCCAAGACCCGGACATCCTCCTGCTCGACGAGCCCACCAACAACCTCGACACCGCCGGCATCGAGCACCTCACGGGGTTCCTGATGATGTACGAGAAGACCGTCGTCGTCATCTCGCACGACGCCGACTTCCTGAATGCCTTCACCGACGGCGTCATCTATCTCGACGCGCACACGCACAAGATCGAGCAATACGTCGGCAACTACATGAACGTGGTCGAGGAGATCGCCGATCGCATCGAGCGCGAGCGCCAGCAGAACGCCCGTGCCGAAGCCGAGATCCGCAAGAAGAAGGAGCAGGCGGAAGTCTTCGCTCACAAGGGCGGCAAGCTCCGCTCGGTCGCGAAGCGCATGCGCGAATCCGCCGAGGAAGCCGAGGAGAGCATGGTCGAACTGCGCCAGGAGGACCGTACGGCGCGCGACTTCATCATCCCCGTCCAGCCGTTCGATTTCGACTTCAACGGCAAGATCCTCTCCATCGAGAAGGTCGGCATCATCAAGGATGGCGAGCCGGTCGTGAAGGACGTCGACCTCCAGCTCGGACGCGGCACGCATATCCTGCTCGAAGGCCCCAACGGCATCGGCAAGAGCACGCTGCTCGAGAAGATCTACCAGCGGACCGCGGAGGGCGTGACCTACGGCAAGGACATCGTCGTCGGCTACTACCGCCAGGACTTCTCGACGCTCGACTTCGAGAAGACCGGCTACGACTTCCTCTACGGCGTGATGGCGCAGAAGAGCGAGCACGACCTGCGCTCGATCTCCGCCGGCTTCCTGCTCGACGGCAAGGCGCTCGCCACCAAGATCGCCAACCTCTCCGAGGGTCAGAAAGGCCTCCTGGCCTTCGCCAGCCTGGTGCTGATGCGCCCGGGACTGCTCATCCTCGACGAGCCCACCAACCACATCAACTTCCGCCACCTGCCCGTCATCGCCAAGGCGCTCGACGAGTACAAGGGCGCCTTGATCATGGTCAGCCACATCCCCGACTTCGTCTCGCAGATCCGCCTGGACGCGCGCGTCGATCTCGGAGCCTTGTAAAGAAAAAAATGCCCCGTCATGCGATGGGGCGTTTTCATTCCACCTTCGGGTCGATACCCCGCGGCTTGCCGCGGAAAATATAGTCG
>ERZ1292633.745-Hain-H41-02um-R1-745-length-36777-cov-6_pt1 | contig 31842 bp, 26 predicted proteins | sample MGYA00564406_ERZ1292633 | MGnify/ENA primary metagenome ERZ1292633 (study PRJEB36523, sample SAMEA6512639) | groundwater metagenome | collected 2019-01-08 | study: AquaDiva: Metagenomics assemblies of 32 groundwater samples
GGTGTCCGGCGTCGATCGGACACAACCCTGCGCCATCTCCGTCGGTGGTTCATTCGATGGCTCACCGGCATCGCCAGTTTAACGAGTATTGCGACTGAACTGGCGATCACCAGACGAACCCTCACTAAATGGTTCGAGCCCTTTTGGGATGAAGCGATACCAGTTCCTCAACAGGTCGATGTCACTGGTCATGTCCTCATCGTTGATGGTGTAGGCTTGGCTCGGTGATCCTCGGTCTTAGTTGGTCGAACGCTCGCTCGGGTCGCCTCATGGATCTTCACGGTTGGAGAGTCGACCGAAGACTGGTTGTCCTTTACTGACCGCATCGTCGGCTCACCCTGGGCCGTAGTCCTCGACGGTCGCGCAGGGCTCCTCGCGGCTGTCCAGCTCGCCTGGCCCACCACCCTCATCCAACGTTGCCACTTTTATGTCGTAAAACGGGCCAGACAATTACTTACGAAAGAACCAAAGCTCCTCGCTGGTCAGACCATTCGGCGACTATTACTCGAGCTCAAGGAAATTCACACGCGCCGCCAAAAGCGGCGGTGGCTCCGAGCTTACCATAAGTGGGAACGACGCTTCGAGCGGTTTCTTACAGAAAAGACCATCTCTGCCGAACAGACGAAGACAGGTCGACAACGCTGGCGTTACACTAATCCCAAGCTCCGGTCGGTGAGGTCGCTTATTCGCAACGTCCTACCGCACCTCTTTATCTACGTTCGACATCCCGCAATCCCCCGAACGACTAATCACGTTGAGGGTGGACTCAACAGCACGTTAGCCAAACTCATTCATCGCCATCGTGGTCTACCACTCATACGTAAACAACGCCTTGCGGCGTTGTTCTTTGTGTCAAAACAATAAGCCAAAAAGCTCCACGAAAGTTCCCTTAACTCTTTTTTATCTCAATTTACATATCATCTAAATACGATCGTATTTAGATGATATGTAAATTATAAACTATTCATTAGATCGTGTATAATTCAGATTATGGGACGCTATGAAATAAGGGAGGGAGTCGTTCTGAAGCGCGCCAATGTCGGCGAGGCTGATCGGATTGTGACTTTTTTGACTCCCGAGGGAAAACTGGCCGCAGTAGCGAAAGGTGTGCGCAAAATAACCAGCCGGAAGGCGAGCCACCTTGAGTTATTTAGCCAGGTGACCATTCATCTTGTTGAAACCAGTGGCTTGCCAATTATCCAGGAGATCGTTTCGCAAAACCGTTTTCCGCGCTTGCGGATGGACCTTGACGCGGCTGGCCAGGCTTTTTGGGCGGCCGAGTTGATTGGCCGTTTGGTTCAAGACGAAGCGGGTGGCACGCTCTATCCCTATCTTATTGATTATCTCACCCGCGTGAATGAGGGGGCGGGTCCACTTGATGTTCGGGCGTTTGAGCTGGCGGTCCTGGCCGAACTTGGTTGGCAGCCCGAGCTGCATCAATGCGCTCATTGCCACATGCCGCTCGTGGCCGAAAACCATGGTTGGTCACATCAGCATGGCGGTGTGCTTGATCAGAGCTGTTGCGATACACAGGGTGTCAACTACCGAGTGAGTTTAGATGCGATTAAAACGTTGCGCTTGCTAACGAGTCAGTCGCTTGGCGTGAGCCATCGCTTGCAGGTTTCGGCGGGAGTCAATCAAGAAATCGAGATAATTTTGCGTAGCTATCTTGAATCAATTAGCGAACGTCCCTGGCGGAGCTTACAACTTTTTGCGTAACTCATGTCAAACTTTTTCTTATCTAAAAACTTTAGGACTTTCTCACTTTCCCTATTTGTCATCGCGCCTGTCCGCCTCTGGCGGGAGGCCGCAGCCGTGGCGATCTCGTTCCAGGTTAACGGGATTGTCGCCGCCTCTGGCGGGATCCCGCTGTGGCGGTGACTTCGTACGACTCGCAATGACAGATTTGAAAGTCCTAACCTTGACATATTAAGCTGTTGTCAAGTATGATTGACACTATCGGCTGATTGGGAAAATTAGGAATTAGGAAGACGATCAGTGATAAATAAAAACGGGGGAGGATAACTAGTTTGGAAAGTGACGCTGGTTTCGACGTAAGATCGGATTTCAAAACATGTCCTATGAAAGGTCAGCGAATTCAACTAACGCTGGCCGGCGCAGTCGATCTGGCCAACTGGAACAGAGCCAAACAGGCGCTGTTAGACCGAGTCGCCCACCTCTGGGGGATGAGCAAGCTCTTGCCTTCCTTCACTGCCAAACAGGCACTGGTCAAGGTCGTCTTGGCCGAGACCTGTCTGCCGACGAGCGAGTTGGTCAGTCTCCTGGATCTAATCCATTGGGAGGTCAAGGACAGACGGCCGGATGTTGCGTTCGAGGTGACCATTGAGAAGGGGGAGGTACCTCGGTCGATGTTCGTCTTGGCCGCCAAGCCGTATTTCGTAATCACACCCCCCTCCGCCAACTAGGCGGTTTTCCTGGGCGTCTGGCCATCAGTTGGCTGGGCGTTTTCGTTTTAAAAAGCATCCATCCAGGACTTACGCACTTTCTCCTCCAAACCAGGTTTGAACTCGGCGACCACAAACCTGGTTTGATCCCGAACTGCGTAAGTCATGTCCATCTCTAAGGCGGCACTGTCGCCATAGCCTCGTGATGACGGAGTGGGTAGAATAGATCAATTATGGCAATTCAATATCAACGTGGGCAAAAAATAGTTCTTGAATTAGAGAAAATAGTGGCTGGCGGCGTGGCGATGGGACGGTTGCCTGACTGGCGGCCGGTTTTTGTGAAGGGCGGCGCGCCGCACGAACAAGCCGAAGTACGATTAACTCGAATCAAGAAAGATTTTGTAGAGGCTCAATTTCTGGCCGCTTTGCGGCCTTCGCCCGATCGAGTTGAGGCACCGTTTCCTGAACCTGCTTTAGGTGGAGCGAACTGGCATTACCTTTCTTATACGGCTCAACTCGCTGCCAAAGGGTCGATTCTTAAGGAAACTCTTCAAAAAATTGGTCAGCTGACTCAACCTGAAATTCAAGCAATAGTGCCTTCGCCGACCGAATGGCGCTATCGTAACAAAATCGAGCTGACTTTTGGGGTTAACGAACGTGGCAAACCAGCACTTGGTTTTCATATCCCCGGCCGTTTTGACGAAATCTTGCCGACCGATGATGTGGCGCTCTTTCCTGAAATCATTCAGTCGATTATTTCGACCATTTGTGACTGGGCTAATCGAGAAAATCTGACCGTCTATGATCCCCGTAAGAAGCAGGGTCTCTTGCGTAATCTGGTTGTACGTCGGGCGGAACACGGCTCCGACCTCGTTTTGAATTTAATCACAGCACCCGGAACGATCCCGGAGGACTCCTTACTTCTCGCTCTTAATTCTTTACCAATCACCGGTCTCGTCTGGTCGCAGAATGATAGTCAAGCCACGATTGTTCGGGTGGACCAACTAAAAGTTTTGGCTGGTTCACCAAGAATCACCGAAACTTTCTTGGGCCAAAAGATTTCCTATGATGTCGATTCTTTCTTTCAAACTCATACCACTATGGCCGAGAGATTAGCAACTGTTCTTTTCGAAAGACTAGCTAGCCACACAACCTCTGGTATTCAACCCCTGGGGTTGAATACCAGAGGTTTGCAAAACCAGTTAGTTATCGATGGTTACGCTGGGGTTGGTGGTTTTGGTCTTTTTGTGGCAGCGGCCGGAATACCCGTGATTAGTATTGAAAGTCATCCGGCTTCTTCCGCTGATGCGATTAAAAATGCCGAGCAATTTGGTGTGGCCGACCGAATGACCTTCATAAATCAAACTATGGAATCGTATCTTGTCGAGGCTAAAAACCTACAACCTAAGAACCTAAGAACCTCGTTAATTATTGATCCGCCTCGCGCTGGCCTCCACCCCAAAGCTTTACAAGCAATCCAAGATTCACCACTAAGAGAAGTATTCTATGTCTCATGTAACCCGGCGACGTTAGCCCGCGACCTCTCATTCTTCACCTCTCACTCTTCACCCTTCACCCCAATATTCATTCAACCCTTTGATCTTTTTCCCCAAACACCACATCTGGAAACACTCGTCGAACTTAAACGGTCGAAGATGTAGTAATTAGGATTTACGCGAGTTCGGATTCAAACCAGGTTTGTGGTCGCCGAGTTCAAACCTGGTTTGGAGGAGAGAGTGCGTAAGCCCTGGTAATCACAAGGAGGAAGTGTGGACCAAGCGCTCTTACTCGCCGTGCAATCAATTCAACACTCGGTGTTGGATGTGACAAGTCAAGTAATTAGCCGTTTCGTGGCAAATGGTTTTGTGTGGCTTTTAGTGATTGGGGCTCTGTTTCTTGAGCGACGGCGCCTGTTGCACCAAGCCAGCATTGCTCTTGCGACTGGCTTTATTCTTGAGTTGGGAATCGTGGAGGGTTTCATTAAGCCGCTAGTTGCGCGGTCACGGCCGTTTTGGGTGTTGCCTGATATCAGGGTTATTGATGGTGTTACCAATACATATTCGTTTCCCTCGGGCCATGTGGCGTTGTTAACTGTCGCTGGTTGGATTTTGTCGCACTATTTCCCAAAGACAGCTTGGGTTTGGGTGGTTCTTGTTGGCCTGACTGTCTGGTCGCGGGTTTATAATGGCGTCCACTACCCATCGGATGTTTTGGCTGGTGTTCTGATTGGCAGTCTGATTGGTTGGTTGACACTGCGCGTTATCCCACGGCTACAAAAGTAGGACTTTCTCATTTTTGGCCTGCCTGCCGGTAGGTAGGGATCTCTCGCCTAGGCGAGTGGAGGAAAAAATGAGAAAGTCCTAAATTGAAAAAGTTACAAAAGAATAAGTTGCTTCGGTAGTCTGTACAGGACTTACGTAAATCCTCTTTCACTCGGGGAGTGAGCTCGGCAATACACTCCCCGAGTGTTCCCAGATTTGCGTAAGTCAAGGGTAAGCTGTAGTCTGTAAGTTAGTCTATGGCAGCAGAAACGCTTGATCAAATTGTGGCACTTGCCAAACGGCGCAGCCCACACACCGAACCTTACTGGACAAGGGATTGTATCCTCTACGTTCAGTGCAGTTGGTGAGGGGCGCTCATTATTTAAGCAAGGAATTATATGCATGAACCAAACAACTTGATAGATAAAGTAGTCTCTCTCTGTAAGCGTCGCGGATTTGTCTATCCGGGTTCGGAGATTTATGGCGGCCTGGCTAATTCTTGGGATTACGGACCGCTTGGGGTTGAGCTTAAAAATAATATCAAGAATCTCTGGTGGAAAATGTTTGTTCATGACCGCGACGATATGGTGGGTTTGGACGCCGCTCTGATTATGAACCCGAAGGTTTGGGAGGCGAGTGGCCATATTAAGAATTTTTCGGATCCACTCGTGGAGTGTAAAAAGTGTCATTTGCGATTTCGAGCTGACCACGTGAACGAAGTTAAGGATCGCAATGCTGGCATGACAGCAATGGATTTCGTTAGTCTTCCTGATGACGAGAAATCAATTTTAGTCTGCAAAGATTCGAAGACAAATGAACACGAATGGACGGAGACAAAAGTCTTTAATCTGATGCTAAAAACTCATCTGGGGCCTTCAGAAGAGAAAACTAACGAAGTCTATTTCCGTCCCGAAACCGCTCAAGCAATTTTTGTCCAATTCAAGAACATTCTTGGGACGTCGCGGATGAAGCCACCGTTTGGAGTCGCCCAAATTGGGAAAGCCTTTCGAAATGAGATTACCCCAGGCAATTTTATTTTCCGGACGCGCGAATTCGAACAAATGGAGATTGAGTATTTTATTCCCGCTCCGACAATTGACGCTGATTGGCAAAAAACCTTTGAAGAATGGAAAGATGCCATGTGGGCCTGGATTGATGCGCTGGGTATCAGTCGCGCAAATGTCGAAGCGGTTGAGATTTCTGATACAGACCGAGCTTTTTATTCGAAGCGGACGATCGATTTTGAATACAAGTATCCTTTTGGCCAAAAAGAACTCTATGGCCTGGCTTATCGAACTGACTATGATCTTGCCCAGCACGAGAAGTTTTCGGGTGAGAATCTTCACTATAAAGATGTCAATACTGGTGAGGACTATTTGCCCCATGTGATCGAGCCAAGTTTGGGGGTCGATCGTTCATTTTTGGCAGTTTTGCTTGATGCTTATCACGAAGAAGGAGAAGGGGATAAGCAGCGCGTTGTTTTGAAACTAAAACCAGTCCTTGCTCCCTACAAGGTGGCGGTCTTTCCATTACTTAAGAATAAGCCGGAATTGGTTGAAAAGGCGCGCGAGATCTACACCATGCTTGCCCATTCGACAAGTTCAGGGCACGCAATCGGTCCGATTGCGTGGGATGACCGCGGCAATATTGGCAAGCGCTACTATGCCCAAGATGAAATCGGGACGCCTTATTGCGTGACTGTTGATTTTGACACTCTTGAGAAGGGGATGGTGACCGTTCGCGATCGGGATACAATGGCGCAGGAATCGGTGCAGATAACGGATCTTAGAACATATCTTAATGAAAGAGTGAGTTAGGAGGAGATAATGACACCAGACGGATTAGCGCCCGCCCCAGGAAGTGACGAAGAGCTGGAACAATACGCCCGAGATCATCCCAAAGAAGTGGCGGCGTTAGAAGAGATGGCCAGAGACGAGGAAATAAAGCGGCCAGAAATTATGGCTCCCCAGGAACCCGTAGAAATACCAGAAGAAATACCACCCTTAAAAGATTGAATATTAAATCTGATCGTAAAAAACGGAGCTCACAGGCTCCGTTTTTTATTAAAAGTTATCCACGGCTTGACCCCTCACATGAAAGAAGTCTAATGACAAGACTTCGTTTTTATGGTGCAGAGCAGAGTGATTTCATGTGAGGGGTTGACATGGGTGGCGACGAATGAGACTATTGTGGCACGAAGTGGAAGGTTGTGGAAAAAGGTGGGGAAAACCATGGTAAACTGTGGAAAACTCACAAAGGGAAAAGGAGCAACGTGTTTGTCGGTGAATACACCCATTCCATTGATGACAAAGGCCGGTTGGCAATTCCTGCCAAAATGCGACGCGATCTGGAAGACGGCGCGGTCGTAACCCGCGGAATTGATACCTGCCTCTTCGTGTACCCGAAAAATGAGTGGCTGAAACTGGCGGAAAAGATTGCCGCGTTACCGCTATCTGATCCCAAGGCCCGGTCGTTTTCACGATTGATGTTGGCCGGCGCCATGGAAGTGGAATTCGATAAGCTGGGCCGTATTCTCTTGCCTAGTTATCTGCGCGATTACGCCACCTTAAAAGGCGAAGTCACGGTGGCTGGTGTGTTTAATCGAGTAGAGATCTGGGAAAAGAAAGCCTGGGAGACTTACAAGAGTGCCCATTCGGTGGAAGAAGATCTGTCTACTTTAAATATCTAAATCCGAATACCTGCCTGCCGGTAGGCAGGTCGAAATCCGAAACAAATTCGAAATTTTCAAATTCAAAAAGTTTCGGATTTGGTGCTTCGAATTTCGAATTTACAAATGATTTGTGCGTGCCAAAGTGGTGGATAAGGAGGGTCCTGCTAAGGTGGGACACCAACACTCCATCACGCACAAACAAAAACCAAGGTGCACGTCCGATTCGCCGAATGGCGGATGGGGCTCTAGGAGGGGCTGGACCATCCCCGATGGAGATGGTCCCGTAGCACCTCACGCTCCGAGCTTAAACATCGTAGGACTTATTATTCGTCGGTCCGCCACGGCGGACATGGGCTCGGCAGAAACAAAAAGCAAAAACCTTTGCTCGCTCCCCTGGTGTAATACCGGGGGAGGGGCAAGGGGATTACCTGCTCGAAAGAAAGTGAGTTGGTGATGACTCACCAGCCAGTGCTCCTTAAAGAAGTAATCAGTTATCTTGCCCCCAAGTCGTTTGGTCACTATCTCGACGGAACCGTTGGTGGTGGTGGCCATGTTCAGGCAATCCTCGAAGCTTCAGCTCCTGCCGGAGTTGTTTTGGGTCTCGATCGTGACCCAAAAGTAATCAAGAGGCTTCGCCAGACTTTAGCCAAAGACCAACCACGGCTTCACTTAGCTCATAGGAGCTATGCCGATGTCGCAGAGCTCCTGACAGAGCTGAAGTGGTCAGATATTGACGGCGCCTTGCTTGACCTCGGTTTGTCATCACTTCAATTGGCTGATGCCAACCGGGGAATGAGCTTTCGTTTAGAGGGGCCGCTTGATTTAAGGTTTGATCAATCTCGGGGTTTACCAGCCACGGCACATCTTGCAAAATGGTCTGCTGCCAAACTAGCGAATATTCTCGAAACGTATGGAGAACTTTCGCGCGGGCAGCAATTAGCGCGGCGACTTAAAAATTTTGGTCCAATCACGACGACGTACGATCTCAAGGTGGCGAGTGGTTTGTCTCATCCGCGCCGTCTCTCGCAACTATTTCAAGCATTGCGGATTGCCACAAATTGCGAACTCGGACATCTTGAAGACGGCTTAGCGGCAATTTGGAGCATTTTACGCCCTGGTGGTCGGTTGGTTATTATCAGTTTTCAGAGCCTTGAAGATCGTCTCGTGAAACATTTTTTTTCGGCTCGAGCCAAAGAAGGAGCTGGCAGCCTTCTCACTAAGAAAGTTGTCATTGCTACTCCTGAAGAACAACGAACAAACCCCAGGTCTCGGAGTGCTAAATTACGCGCCATCCAAAAGATCTAAACAAAATTTACACGGAGTCTATGATGTTACTTTCCGAAACAAATAATCAAATGGCAGGCCAACGCCGACGCACCCTAACGCGATCAATCCATTTCGGAACTATTTCTTTGAAGTTCGTCTTTATTGGTTTACTCGCCGCCGTGGCCCTTCTTTATCTTGCTCAATCAACGCGGGGCGCGACACGAGCGAACGAATTTCGACTCCTTGAAGAGAAGAAAAAAGGTTTGGAAGACGATCGCGAACGTTTGGAAATAGAAGCGACTCGGCTGAAAACCCTCGAAAGTATTCAGAAGGAATTTTCGACCGAGCCTCAAGCTGAAGGTCAGACTCCTAGCTGGGAGCGGGTTAAAGATGTGACTTATCTCAATACGCCCCAGCCCGTTGCGCAGCGTCAGTAACGGGCCAGGTGGCGGCCATGCGGCGGACTTATAGTCCGAAAGTTGATACCTTCGCCAGTCGTCTTAGTTTTGTGGCTGGGACGCTTGTTTTTGTGATGGTTTTGTTTGGCATTCGGCTGTTTGTCAAAACAGTGGTTGTGCACGAGGCAACCCGGGCCAGGGCTGAACAGCAGTATTTAGTTCGCAAAGAAGTCGTTCCCCGTCGGGGGACAATTTACGCGCAAGACGTGAGTACCGGCACGGAAGATAAACCGGGCCTTAAAGCCTTGGCGCAAGATCGATTAACGTACAGTTTATCGGTGGTACCGAAAAATCTTAAAGATCCGCGTGAGACGGCTCAAAAACTGGCCTCGTGGGTGGGGATGAGTGAAAACGAGCTTTTTGACAAAATCAATAACCATCGCCTTTACTTGCCACCACTGGCTAAGGGTTTGTCGGAAGACGATGAAGCGGCAATTGTCACTCTGCATCTTCCGGGCGTTTTTTTTACGGAGGAGTCGGACCGTTTTTATCCCGAGGGATATCTGGCCTCGCAAGTTTTAGGTTTTGTGAATGCCGAGGGCCACGGGACGTATGGCATTGAGCAAACTTATGACGAAGATTTGCGAGGGACTGGTGGCGAGGTCCTCGCCGAACGGGATGTTCGCGGTCGGCTATTTTCAGCCACCGAGTCGCGGCCTGTTAATGACGGTTCAGCTATTGTTCTCACAATCGAACGCAATGTTCAAGGTTTTGTGGAGATGACGCTTAAAAAGGCGATCGAAACATACCAGGCCGAGGGCGGAACAGTGGTGATTATTGATGTGAAAACGGGGGCGATCGTGGCGATGGCCAATCAACCTGATTTTAATCCCAATGAATACCGAAATGTTTCTAAAGAAGAAGTTGGTAGATTCGCTAATCCGGCCATCGGATCGGTTTGGGAGCCAGGTTCGATTTTTAAAACGATTGTGATGGCTTCGGCCATCAACGCCGGGTTAATTGAACCTGAAACAACCGGTGATTTTGGCAATGAAGTAATTGTCGATGGATATCGCATTAACACGGCCGAAAATAAGGCCTTTGGCCACGAGACAATGACCCAAGTTTTGGAAAATTCCGATAACGTGGCGATGGTTTGGATAGCTGATAAATTAGGTAACGAGGCTCTGCATGCCGCCCTCAAAAAGTTTGGTTTTGGCCAGGAATCAGGCATCGATCTACCCGGCGAAGTAGCTGGTCGGTTACCGTCTCTTTCGAGCTGGCATAATACCACGCGCGCCACGCTCGCCTTTGGTCAGGGTATTGCCACCACGCCGCTTCAAATCGCCAGCGCTATGGCAACTTTGGCGAATGGTGGTAAGGTTAGGCAACCACACCTTGTCGCGGCAATCCTGGATCAAGATGGTGCAGTTAGGCAGGAAACAGAATCCAAAGTTAGAGAAGAATCAGCCATCTCGCCGACCACATCGGCCAAAATTGCTGGTATGATGGTATCAGTCGTCGAGCTGGGTCATGGAAAACGGGCGAAAGTTGCCGGCTATAAGATTGCGGGCAAGACAGGAACGGCGCAAATTTCTCGACCAATTGAAGAAGGGGGAGGCTATTATGACGATCAGCACATTGGTGGCTTTGGCGGTTTTTTCCCAGCAGATAAACCTCGTTTTGCTATGGTTGTTAAATTAGATCGCCCGAAGACCGTTAAGTTTGCGGAAAGTTCGGCCGCCCCCACCTTTGGGGAAATTGCTCAATATATGTTGAATTACTATCGAATTGCCCCGACGGAACCGATCAAATAATTCTCAATTCTCAATTTACAATTTCCAGTGAATTTACATTTGTGCCTTGAATCTACGATTTACGCACTTCCCGTGAAACCCCCAGGCGTTTCCGGGCGTCTTAACCCCTGGGGTTAAGGAGAGGTTAAGGAGAAAGTGCGTAAGTCCTGGAGTCATTAAAAATTGATTGAAAATTGAGAATTGTAAATTATTAATTCTATGAAAGACTTTTTCAAAAAACTCGTCATCAGTTATCTCTTTTTTTGGGCTCGAATTGTGTTGGCGGAACGTCGGCCGCGGGTGGTGGGTGTGACGGGATCGGTTGGGAAGACAACGACAAAAGAGGCGATTGCCGCTGTGCTTACCCACCCCAAGGCCTTTCCTAAAGTCGGTTTAGTGAGTAAGGCAAGTGGTAATCTGAATACCGAATTCGGTTTACCACTGGCTATTTTGGGATATGTTAAGGCCCCAACAGGTCTTTTGAGTTGGCTTGGGTTGCTGGCTATTGTGCCACTTCGGGCCTTAGGATTTGTGACGGTGGCCGACTATCCCAATGTTTTAGTTTTAGAGTATGCGGCGGATCAGCCGGGGGATATTACTCGTCTCGTTGGCTTAGCCATTCCGACAATTGCCTGTGTTACTGCTATAGGGCCGGCTCACTTGGAACGTTTTGAAACGATTGGGCGAGTAGGTGAGGAAAAAGGCCAGCTGGTTCGGGCAGTATCGCCCCGCGGACTCGTTATTTTGGCTAAGGATAACCAAAAAACGGCAGCCTTAAAACGGCTGTCACGGGCCAAGACCGTGCTAGTTGCCGGGCGAGGCGTCGAGCTATCGAAGGGAATTGCTCAAGCCGTTGGTAGTTTTTTTCAGTTACCCAAATCTGTCAGCTCTGAAGCGTTAAAGCATTTTGTGTCCCTGCACGGCCGACTGGAAACTATCAGGGTAGGGACATTCACGGTGTTTGATGATACTTATAACGCCAATCCCTTGTCGATGGAACTGGCGCTTGATACGCTGGCGGAAACCACTCCTAAAAAGAGGCGGCGCGTCGCGATTTTAGGTGAAATGCTCGAACTGGGCACGGCGGGCCCTGATTATCACCGGAAAGTAGGGAAAATTGCCCGAGCACAGGCTGATCTTGTGATCGGAGTGGGGGAACTGGCCCGAAATTACGCCGGGGAACATTGGTTCCCAACCAGCACCGCGACGGCAGATGAGATTCTCCAGTTCTTAAAGCCCCATGATTTTATTTTAGTGAAAGGCTCGCGGGGGGTTATGATGGAAAAAGTTGTCGAGGCACTTCGCCAAGGCTGGAAGGAGACCCATGGTTAATCTTCAGTTTACAGATGTGACACAGATTTTTTTGCTTTTAGCCTTGGCTTTTGCTTTAGCAATTACTATCACGCCTTTTTTTACGACGATTCTCTATCGCTATCATTTAGGTAAGCGCATTCGAGATACAGATATTTTGGGTCGAGAAGCACCGATCTTTCGGCGTTATCATAAGGATAAAGAACAAACTCCGACGATGGGCGGAATAATTATTTGGCTCTCCACGAGCCTTGTTTTGATTGGTGTCTCATTCGCCGCGACGCTGTTTGATCGACCTGATTTAAACTTTTTGGCTTCGAGCGGGGCTGTCCGACTCCTGCTTTTCACGCTGATTGCGACAGGCCTTATTGGCGCAGCCGATGATTTGCTTAACATCTATGGAATTGGACCACATCGAGGCGGATTTGCGTTTTGGCTTAAGTTGCCGCTTTATACGCTCGTGGCCGGGGTGGGTTCGTGGTGGTTTGCGGTTAAACTCGACTGGCTAGATCGGCCTCTCTCCGTCCCGGGTCTCCTTGAGCCACTGGCTCTCGGGTGGTGGTATGTCCCCATTTTCATCTTAGTAGTTGTCTATATGGCGTTTGCGACCGACATTAGCGATGGTCTAGATGGTCTGGCGGGCGGTCTTTTGATGATTGCCTATCTGGCCTACCTGGTCATCGCTTTGGTGCTTGGTAATCCGGACTTGGCGGCTTTTTGCGCGGTGGTGGTTGGAGCGCTGTTGGCCTTTTTGTGGTTCAATATCTATCCAGCGCGATTTTTTATGGGTGATACAGGCTCGATGAGTCTTGGGATGACGCTGGCTGTCATGGCCTTCCTCACAAAAACGGTCGCTTTTTTGCCCATTATCGCCGCCGTAATTGTGCTTGATGGCCTCACATCGCCCCTGCAAATTATCAGCAAACGATTTCTGGGCAAGAAAATTTTTCGGGCGGCGCCGGTTCATCACCATTTTCAGGCTTTGGGTTGGCCGGAGCCGAAAGTTGTGATGCGTTTTTGGGTGCTAGGCGGCCTGTTTGCCGTTTTGGGTGTGGCTTTTGCCCTCATTTTTCAGAGTTAGGAGGGGACAATGACTGCTTTGACGCTTGATTACCTGCTTGCCCGAAGGATTGCTGTTCTCGGCGTCGGTATTAATAATCAAGCCCTGGTGGCCTGGCTACTCAAACATAAGGCGGAGTCAGTGACAATTTGCGATCAAAATCCGGCTGTTCGCTTAGATAATCCGGCTTGGGAGCAAAAAGTGGCGTGGCGGCTGGGGGCAGATGCTTTTTCGCATTTGACCGATTTTGAGCTGGTTATTCGTTCGCCAGGAATTCCCTATCTTTCACCGTTTATCCAACAGGCTAAGGCGGCGGGGGTGGAAATTTCGAGCCAAACGAAGCTTTTTTTTGCTTTGTCACCAGCCAAAATTATTGGCGTGACGGGAACAAAAGGGAAGGGGACAACCGCATCGCTCATTTTTGAAATTTTAAAAGCTAACAGCTTACAGACTGCAGACTACGGTGAAAGCCGTAGTCCATCAGCCTTAGTCCATCAGCCGAATATTTTTCTGGCGGGCAATATTGGCCGGGATCCTTTTGAGTTCTTGGATGATTTAACGCCTCTCGATTGGGTAGTTTTAGAACTATCCAGCTTTCAACTTCAGGATATGGAACAAAGCCCCGAAATCGCCGTTATCCTCGATATTACCAGTGACCACCTTGACCATCATCGTGATCGGGCTGAATATGTGGCGGCGAAGGTGCCGATTGTGGCCCATTTACGGCCAGAACAAGCGGCCGTTTTTAATTTTGATTCAGATACAGTTTTAGGAATGGTCAGTCAGACCTCTGGCGAAGATTGGTATTTTTCTCGTCGCAGTAGTGTTGATCGGGGTGCCTACGTTCGATGGGAAGACACGCCGGCTGACGCTCGCCGGCAAGGTCGGCTGATTTTTCGTGATCGTCAGGGCCGAGAGACTGATCTATTGGTAACAACAGATCTTCGTTTGCGGGGCGAGCACAATCTTGAAAACGTGACAGCGGCCATTACGGCCGCGACCATTGCTGGCGCGAGCGCAGCGACTATCCGCACAGTTGTTCCGAATTTCCCCGGGCTTGAGCATCGGTTAGAATTAGTGGCCACAGTAGAAGGACGAACCTTTTACAACGATTCCTTTGCGACTAATCCCGAACCGGTGATGGCGGCCTTAGCCAGCTTCCATGAGCCAGTCCATCTTTTAGTTGGCGGTTCAAGTAAACAAGCGAACTTCACGGCTCTGGCAAAAATGATTTGTGAACGTTCGACCACGGTCAGCTTGATTCCGCTGGGCACTGTTGAAGGGCCAAAAATCGCCGCGGCCGTGGCAGCGGCCCAGCCACCACCATCCCTTTCAATTTATCCCCCAGTTTATTCGATGGAAGAAGGTGTTGTCTTGGCTTACCGCGTCAGCCAACCAGGGGATGTGATTTTACTTTCACCGGGTTGTGCGAGTTTTGATCTCTTTCCCAACTATAAGGAACGTGGTTACCAATTTAAGCGACTCGTCGACCGCTTAAAGATCGACGCGGGTATGAGTCATGACTAGCTCGCGACTTGACCGATATCGGTCGGCGAGCAGCCATCGGGCTGATTGGTTACTACTCTATCTTACGATCGGGCTTGCGGCTTTTGGTTTAGTGATGATTCTTTCGGCGAGCGCGTATTTAGCCGAGAGTACGAATGATCAGTATCGATTTTTCGTCCAACAGCTGAAATCATTGGGGCTCGGCCTGGTTGTTTTAGGAGCTTTCAGACGTGTAGACTATCAAAATTGGCGACGCTACTCGGGTCCAATCTTAATTAGTTTAATTGGTTTGTTAGTAGTTGTTTTTTTAAGCCCAGCCTGTCGCAGCGTCCATCGCTGCGTTGATTTGGGCCCTCTTCGTTTTCAACCGGCTGAATTTGTGAAAGTCGGGTTTATAATCTATCTAGCGGCCTGGCTGACCCAACTCGGCATGAGAATCCAAGGTTTCAAAGAAGGTTTTATTGCCTTTTGTTTTATTTTAGGGTTGTTCGGCGGCCTTATTTTTTTGGAGCCGGACATGGGTACAGCTGTCGTTCTGATGCTGGCTGGTGTGGCCATGTATTTTTTTGCCGGTGCTCCTTGGCGCCATCTTGTTCTTGGTGGACTACTCGGAGTGCTTTTGTTAGGCGCCATGACATTTAGTGCGGATTATCGCCTCGCCAGACTGGAGACTTTTTTAGCAACTGGATCGAGTGATCCGCTGGGAGCCGATTATCATACCAGTCAAATAGCCTATTCTCTCGGCTCGGGTGGCTGGTGGGGTTTGGGTCTTGGTCAGGGAAAGTTAAAGGAACTTGGTTATTTACCAGAGGTGCATACGGACTCAATTTTTGCCGTCGTGGTCGAAGAGCTGGGCTTCATTCGTTCCCTGATCGTCATGGCGGCCTATCTGTTTCTTCTGATGCGTGGTTTTCGGATCGCCAAAGAGGCCCCGGATCGGTTTGGCCAGTTGCTCGCCGCGGGTCTCTCAAGTTTGATAGCGATTCAAGCAAGTATAAATCTGGCGGCAATGCTGTCGCTCGTACCCTTAACGGGTATTCCGCTCCCCTTGATTAGTTATGGTGGTTCGTCACTTGTCGCCACTCTGGGGGCAATCGGCATTCTCCTGGCAATTAGCCGTCAAGGGGTTGTTGTCAGAACGGCTTCTGGAGAAAAATAATATGAGACCTCTTTCTCAACCCATCTTACAAACTGCACAGAATCTCGATTGGCTGCAAAATGAGCTAACTGCACGCGACTTAGCTACGGCTAAGTCTTGGCACTTTTCTCATTTTTCGCTCAATCGATTTTCCTGTTCGTTGCGAAGAGGGTTGTGAAAGAGGTCTAATTCCCTTTAGAATCTGAAGCAAATCGACATAAGCGAGAAATTATATGAAAAATTTTTTGGGTAAGAGAATTGTTTTGGCTGGTGGTGGGTCAGGTGGCCATATAACACCGCTTCTAGCTGTCGGGCACGCTCTCAAACAGCGGGGGTCGAAAGTAGTTCTTATGGGTAGTTTTGGTCGTGGCCGTTTTGGGTTGCTAACTGAAGAGCTTGGTGATCCCATTATTGATATTCCGGCTGGAAAGTTTCGTCGTTATTTTTCGTGGCAGAATCTCCTTAGTCCAATCAGTGTTTTTTGGGGGATTGTGGCGGCTGGGCGTGAACTTCGTCGTTGGAAGCCAGATCTAGTCTTTGCGAAGGGTGGTTATGCGAGTTTTCCAGTGATTGTGGCGGCTCATCGTCTCGGCATACCAGTTGTAATCCATGAATCGGATGCGCACATGGGACTTGCTAATCGGTGGTCGTTGCGCCTGGCTAAGCGAGTGTGTGTAAATTTTTTACCCGCGACTTTCCCGGTTGCTTATCAGAGTAAGCTCGTGGTGACGGGTATACCAATTAATGAAGACTTTTATAAATTACGGCGCCAAGAGCAACAGGCGAAGCGGACTATCTTGGTGACAGGCGGGAGTCAAGGCTGCGAATCGATCAACCAGGTTATTTGGGCAACACAGCCGTTTCTGGCAGGTTATACGATTCTTCATATTGTTGGGCCAGGCCAGCGTAACCGATTTGCCGAAAAGGCGAGCGCTGCTTATGAAGTATATGATTTGGTGGCCCCGGCTAAGTTTCGAGAGTTATTAGATCGGGCAGATGTGGTTATTAGTCGTGGCGGTGCCACCAGCTATGCCGAGATCGCCGCGGCTGGTCGCCCGGCGATTATCGTCCCCCTCTCTCACGCGGCTAATAACCATCAACTAGATAACGCCTGGGCTTGGGAAGCAGCCGGCGCGATTCGTCTGCTTCTCCAATCAGAGCTTACCAGCGAGAAGTTAGTCCAAGCAGTCGAAGAAATTTTTGAACCCAAAACTTGGGCAAATATGGCCGCCGCGACGGCAGGTTTGTTCGAACCGCGAGCGACAGAGAAGATAATTGAGGTGATCAGCGAGGTTATGCAATGACACGCCTAAAGATTCACATGGTTGGTGTGGGTGGTATCTCGATGCGCGGCTTAGCTAGCTACTTTCAAGAACAAGGCCATACAGTCACTGGTTGTGACGTGGCGAATGTCAAGGTGGCAGGATTGTCCGTAAGACATGGTCATAACTCGTCGCATATTACGGCAGATGTTAACCAAGTAATTATCAATGCGGCGATTACACCATCTTCGACTGGTTGGTCTGAAGTTCTTACAGCCGAAAAACTGGGTATCCCGGTTATCAAACGCGCGGCCGCGATTGGTGAAATAACTCGAGAGCGGCCAACAGTGGCCGTTTCAGGAACGCACGGCAAATCGACGACAACGGGTATGATTGCCACGATTATGCTCGCGGCCGGGCGGGATCCATTCGTGATGGTTGGGGCGGAAGTACCGGCCTTTCACAGGCGTACCTATCACGCCGGGAGCGGGCCATTTATCCTCGAAGCCGATGAATTTGATCGTTCTTTTCATCAGTTTGCTTCTGATTTGGCGGTGGTCACCAATATCGATCGCGATCATCTTGATTACTATACTGGAGATTTACCAGAAATAATCTCTGCTTTCGCTGGTTTCTTTCGTCTGATTAAGCCTGGCGGTAAGCTGGTGGCGCCGCGACATGATGTCGCCGTTGCTCAAGCGATCGGCGAATCCGGTTTGACAACTTCTCAAATTTTGACTTTTGGCCGGGATGGTGAAGCTGACTATCAGATTATTGACCAGGGTACAGAAAAGCAAGTCAATCAGTTTCGTCTCCGGCGATCGGCGGGAGAAATAGTTGTCGATTTACATGTGCCGGGTCTGTTTAATCAGTTAAATGCGACGGCCGCGATCATCGTCGCTGATTTAGCTGACATCCCCATTGCCACGACGAAGTTAGCCTTGGCGAAGTATCGTGGCCTTGGCCGCCGGTTTGAGATTCTCCTCGATACGCCAGCGGCGACGATTATTACTGATTATGGCCACCATCCCGTCGAGATCGAGCAAACGCTTCGGGCGGCCCGGACATATTATCCCGGGCGTCGTTTGGTGGTTGTTTTCCAGGCCCATCAATATGCGCGAACGAATTTTTTTAGCAAAGATTTTATTCGGGTTTTAGCCGAGGCAGACCTGGCGGTGATGACCGATATTTTTGCGGTGACGGGCCGTGAAGAAGACCATTACATCGAAGCACCGGCACTCGCCGCGGCCATCACTTCGATCAATGGTGAACAAGCGAGGTATTTAGCGGTGCCAGAATTAGTCGCCGGGCTGGCAGATGTGGTTCGGCCGCAAGATATTGTCCTTTTTATGGGTGCCGGCGGAGATATCGATCACCTTGCTCACCAGTTTGCCAAGGTGATGTAGTTTTAAAGTGCGGCTATGGATGTTTTTAGCGAGAGGCAGGCTCAACTGGTAAAACTCATTGGCCGTGGGCTTAAAAGCCATGTTTCTCTCAAAGATGAATTAGCCTTTGGCGTCGGCGGGGTGGCGGATTTTTTTATAAAAGCCAACACGCTCGATCTCCTGATACGTTCAATTGGCGCGGCGCAAGACATCGATAGCCCCTTTCTGATTGTCGGTCAAGGCTCGCAGACTCTTTTTTCTGATTATGGTTTTCCTGGTTTAGTGATCGTTAATCGAACCGAGCGTATTGAATTTGTACCAGCGGCGGGCCATGTTTTGGTTGATGCTGGTGTAACCTGGCCAGCCGTGATTCTTCAAGCCGCGAGTCGGGGTTTTGGCGGTTTTGAGTCGCTCCTGCTGGCCGATGGATCAGTCGGTGGGTCACTCATGCAAAATCGACTTAGCCCAATGGGTTTGGCACCCTATCACTATTTGCGCGGCGCGACCGTTATGGCGGGCAATGGCACGATTAGTCGCCTAAAACAATCGCCTAAAAAAGGTCAAATATTACTGGTGGCTAGTTTGCAACTGGTGCAAACGCGCCGCGATGAGTTGTTACGTCGTATTCGCCGCTTTGAAGACCAGCGCCGCCGTTTTAAGAAGCCGGGCCGGAGATGGTTAGGCCCGGTCTTCCATTCCGATTTTCAGGTGGCTGATTCAAACTACCTATCTAGTCATTTTCAGAGTGCGCGAGTTTTGAATTTTTCAGTTGGTGGAGCAGTCTTTAGTGAGGAACGTCCGAACTATATTGAAGCACGGGGTCGGGTGACGGCCCGCGCCGTTCGAGAACTTGTCGAGCAGGTTTATGAGCGGCTGCTCGCCAGGGCTCCGACCGAGTCCATAACTTGCTCACTTAAGTTTGTTGGCAGTTGGGGCGATGAACGCGACGCCCGGAACTAGAGTTTAGAACGGCGGGTTAAAGTGGATTTGCGTAAGTCCTGCTAGAATTACCTAGTAAAGTTAAAGGAAGAGGTTGAAATGGAACGGTGGCGACAGTATCGTCAGCCTGACATTATTTATCGGACAACGACGAAAACTGACAGACCAAGACGGTGGCGGTGGCGACTAGCGCGACGTTTTGGACGGCGAACGGGGATAGCGGTTGGTCTTATGGGCTTGGTTTGGCTTATCCTGTGGTCGCCAGTGTTTGCGATCCGTGATGTGGTTCTCGCCGGCGAGACGACTGCCTCTTTGGAAAATATGAGCAATCAATTGTTGGGTCGCAATCTTATCACGCTTTCGGAAGGGCATGTCTATCGAGATTTTTTAAAGGCTGAACCATCATTGGTCTCTTTACGTTTGACGCGTGGCTTTCCCCATCAATTGCAAATTCATTTTGAGAGGCGCCATCCAGCACTGATCTGGATTGTTGGCGAGACCCGCTGGGCAGTTGATGAAGAGGGGATTGTTTTTCCTTATGATTCAGTTACCGGTGATGGCCGACCGCCGGTGATTGATCGACGAGCCCAACCCGCCGCGGCGGGCCAAAAAATTGTGACCGCTGATTTTGTCCGGTTTGTGCAAGATGCTGGTCAGGACATACCAACTCTGATTGGTGGCCGATTGCGGTATGGTGAAATCGATGAGACGACCATTCACGTCCGTTTTGTAACCGAGTGGGGCTGGGCCGTTATTCTGGATAGTACCCGGCCACTGGCTGGCCAACTGCAAAATCTCGAGCTGGTTATCAAAGACCACCGCGAGCAAATTCATGAATATGTGGATCTTCGTTTAAAGGGTTGGGCATACCTAAAATGAAATCCGAAATCCGAAATCCTGCCTCGCCGGCAGGCGGGCCGAAATCCGAAAAAAAGTGGATTGTGGCGGAAAGAACTGACCCCGATCTAATTAAACATCTCTTGAAGCTCCGTGGGGTTGAAGACCAAGAGATTTTTTTGAATCCTGATTTTGTCAGCCAACAGCACGATCCTTTTCTGATGAAAGGGATGCGCCAGGCGGTCGATCGTCTGATTGAGGCCGCCCACAAGCAGGAAGTGATTGGGGTTTTTGCTGATTATGATACGGATGGCACACCCGGGGCGGCGCTCCTTCTTGATGGTCTGCGTCAACTTGGGTTACAGACAGCTGTTTATATTCCAACCCGTAGCGAAGGGTATGGCCTTTCGGAACAGGGTTTAGTGGCCCTCAAGGCGGCTAATGCTGGCGTCGTGATCACGATTGATTTAGGGATCACCGCCAATCACGAGGCCGAGATGGCGGTCACCCTGGGACTCGACTTGATTATCACCGACCATCATTTGGTTCAGCCAGAGCGGTATCCAAAACGTGCCTATGCGGTGATTAATCCCAAACAGGCCGACTGCCCGTACCCGTTTAAGGATTTGTGCGGGGGAGGTATCGCCTGGAAACTCCTCTCGGCATTTCTAACTCAAATTGAAGAGTTTGATCCAACGCTTTTACAGGGCCGTAATCCCGAGTCGATTCGGCGCTGGGCCCTGGATTTAGCCGCGATCTCCACGGTTTGCGATATGATGCCCCTGGTTGGAGAAAATCGTCTTTTGGCGCACTATGGTTTACAGGTTCTTCGCCAAACCCGCCGGCCGGGGCTCAAAGCCTTGTTTCGACTGGCTCGGGTTGATCCGGAGCGAATCGGGGCCGGCACAATCGGTTTTCAAATTGGACCACGCATCAATGCTCCAACTCGATTGGCGGCCGAGGCCTATAGTAGCGAGACAGTACCGGGCCCCCAGGCTTCGTTAGCTCTTGGTCTGCTGGTGACTTCTTCAGTTACCGAAGCGGATTTTTTAGCTGATCAGCTCGAGCAATATAACTTGAGTCGTCAAGAACAATTAGAGGCAGTTTATCAGCAGGCTGAAGCACGCGTGGTGGCGGAGGGTCTGATGAATCGGAAACTGATTATGTTGGCCGGGGCAGATTGGCCGACCGGCCTTGTTGGTTTGGTGGCCGGCCGGCTTATGCAAAAGTTTGGCCGACCAACGATCGTTCTCTCGCTCCAGGGTGAAGAAGCAGTCGGTTCGGCCCGATCGATTGACGGTTTTCATCTGCTGGAGGCGCTCTCACATGTCGGCCAGAATTTAAAGCGGTTTGGTGGCCATGCTAGGGCGGCCGGGCTGACGATTGAACGACAGCATCTAGAATTGATTTATGATCAGCTTCAAAGCCTGGCGGACGATCGTCTATCTGACGAGCAACTTGGGCCACGACTATTGATCGAAGCGGAAATCGAGGCACCTGACGTCACCAGCGCGACAGCCGCGCTCTTGTCGCACCTTGGCCCGCATGGGATTGGCAACCCTCGGCCTTTGTTTCTCTTAACCGCGGTCCGCGTGTTGGAAGTGCGCGTGCTTGGAACGCTGGGGCAACATCGGAAACTTCGTCTTCAGATATTTGGTGCCAAGGCGCCCATTTCGGGCATTGCTTTCTCGTGGCAGGGCGAGGCTGATGTTTTTAAGGTTGGTCAGACGGTTGATTTGGCCTGTTACCTCGACGAACATACCTGGAATGGACATACTTCGACCCAACTTGAGGTTGTCGACGCTCGTCTTCACGGGTAGTGTAGAAATAATTATGCATGCAACCCAAAAATCAACACCGGTTTGGATATGCACCGATTGTGGTGAAGAGACCCTCAAATGGGGTGGCCGATGTTTGAATTGCGGCGCTTGGAATACCCTCAAAGAAGTGCGGCTAGCGACGTCGGGCAGTCATCGAAGCCGCGCGCTTAAAGAAAAGCCTCAAGTTTATGACTTGGCGGCCGCAACTCTCGGCCCCGTGCCTGACCGCATCGCCACGGGACTGTCGGAGGTTGATCGCGTTTTGGGCGGCGGTATTTTTCCGGGAACAATGGCCCTTTTGGCTGGCGAGCCGGGAATTGGTAAATCAACGCTCCTCCTCCATCTTGCCGAAGGAGTGGCGCGTCAGGGGACCGTTCTTTATGTCAGCGGTGAAGAGTCGGTTGACCAAATACGAGGGCGGGCCGGTCGCCTAAAATTTGCCGCGCCAGCGGTTCGATTGGTAGCAACAACTGATTTGGCGCAGGTTTTGGATATTTTGGAAATGGAGCAACCGACCCTGGCTATTATCGATTCGATCCAAACGATGGTCGATGAGAGCTATCCGTCAGCGGCCGGCAGTGTGGTTCAGGTTAGAGAAACGGCCATGTCTTTTCAACGTTGGGCCAAGGCCCATCAAACCAGCCTTGTGCTCGTCGGACACGTCACGAAAGATGGTTCGGTCGCTGGCCCACGGACGCTCGAACACCTGGTCGATGTCGTTCTCACCATGGAGGGTGAACGCACTAATGAATTGCGACTGATTCGAACAACCAAGAATCGATACGGCCCGACCGATGAAGTTGGGCTTCTGGCCATGACAAGTGATGGCCTGCAAACGATTGATAATCCTTCAGCCCGATTTTTAAAAGAACGAATGACTGGTGTCCCTGGCTCGGTGGTAACAGTTATTTTAGAAGGAACGCGGCCATTGCTCATTGAGATTCAAGCTTTAACTCGGCCGCTCTCCGGCGTCTATCCCAAGCGCGTCGTGAGTGGTTTTGATCCTGGTCGCCTAGATTTGCTGGTAGCAGTTCTCGAAGCTCGAGCCGGTCTCAAATTGCATCAGCTGGATATTTTTGTCAACGTCAGTGGGGGGCTCAAGGTACGAGAACCGGCGGCTGACTTGGCGGTGGCTTTGGCGGTGGCTTCGGCGGCAACGAAGATTGCTCTAGCACCGACGCTGGTGGTTTTTGGGGAGCTTGGTTTGGCCGGGGAGATTCGACCAGTTTCCGCCGCGAAGCGTAGAAGCGATGAGGCGAAACGCTTGGGTTATCCGCGACAACTAACAGCCACAACCTTGCGTGCCATTTTAGATCAGGCTGGTTTAGTTACGCGCGGTCAGACGTCTTCCGCTGAAACCTCGAAGGAGTATCTCTAATGTTTGCGTTAGCCGATCTTAGTCAGCAAGATATCTTGATCTTTTTGGGTGTGCTGGTAGTCGCGGTTATCGCTATGGTGGTGACGAGACGTTTGTTGCATATTGGCTTTCCTTATTTTTTTATGGGTATTCTGGGGTTGGTCGTGGGACTGTGGGTTGGTTCACGCCTAGCGGTGCCTTTTGCCACTTTACCGGCGCCATATAGTCGTTGGGTGCCGATGGCTATTAATGTCGTTATCGCGGTGGCCATCCTCGATTTGTTTTTGGCCCAGGCCCGACCGCTTGCCGGTTTTTTCAGTCGTCTCGTTCAGATATTTAATAGCTGGTTATTACGAACAACCGAACCAATTACCCCAAGTGGGGAGATTGTTATTGACACGTCGGGACTCATCGATGGTCGGTTAGAAGAAATCGCCCGCGTCGGTTTTTTAAGTGGAACATTTATCGTTCCCAAGTTTGTTCTTCATGAGCTTCAGGCGATTGCTGATCACTCTGACGCGATGAAGCGAGGGCGAGGGCGACGGGGTTTGGATGTTTTGGCGAGTCTTCAGAAAATTGCCAGTGTCACGGTTGAAATTAGCGACGAACTGACTAGCCGGCCAGAAGAGGTTGATGCCAAGGTAATTATCTTAGCCAAACAACGGGGAGCGAAAGTCTTGACTGTTGATTACAACTTGCACCGAGTGGCGCAAATTCAGGGCGTCGAGGTTTTGAACGTCAATGAATTGGCCACAGCCTTGCGACCTAATCTGATACCCGGAGAGACGCTGCCGGTTCAGATTATTCAAAAAGGTAAAGAGCGAGGACAGGGCGTAGGCTATTTACCAGACGGGACAATGATTGTCGTTGAAGGTGGAGCCCAGTCTGTGGGCAGTCAGATTGACTGCGAGGTGATCCGTATTTTTCAGTCGGTGGCGGGCAAGATGATTTTTGTTGAGCCAAAGAAATTTGACCCAGACGAGGAGGCCGCATGAGTCGCGTTTTGGCCCAGATACTGTCCTGGCTGCTTAATCCTGGTTGTCTAGTTTTTGGTCTGTTAGCGGCGGGTATTCTTTTTTCGCGTGATTTAAGCACCCAAGCTATGCTGGGCTGGCTTTTCGCCCTTGGCATAATGACGACTCTGGGTATCATTATTTTGATTATTGCTTGGGCACGAGGCATGGTTTTAGACGCCGATCTGTTTACGCCAGTTAATTTACGTGATCGGAGTCAGATTCTGTTGGTATTTGTCAGCATCATTCTCTTATTGTTAATCGCCAGTTTTCGGATGAGCCAGCCCCAACCTCTCCACGCGGTGTTTGTAGTTATCCTGGTAATTGGTCTGGTGGTGGCAGGCATAAGCAGTTACTGGAAAATTAGCTTGCATATGCTGGGCACAAGCGTTTTTGTGACCACTATTCTTCTTTATAATACTCGCCACTGGTGGCCAGTTATTCTGCTTGTTCCCCTTATTGCTTGGGCACGCCTACGCCTCCATCGCCACACGCCACTGCAACTCCTCGCAGGGTTTATCCTCGGAGCAAGCGTTACCTGGCTTGTTTTTCGCGTCTACGGCTTGGCCTAATAAGAGGACTGTCGTTTTAGGGTGTTCCGAGGCTGGCCGTTTGGCTGGCCGTTGGTGTTTCGTTGCCGGTAGTGTCGACTGGCCGAAGCGTGAAATAATAGGTTGTTGTTAGGAGGTGACCGTTAATGGTGACCGTATCCGTGGTGTTCGGTAGAGCTTGAACTTCTTGGATAAGACTCCCTAACTGACCAGCGCTGGTCGAACGATAGACGCGAATTTTAGCGAGATCGGCATCAGCCGGATTTTTCCAGGTGAGTTTGATGTTGCCGCTACCCAGGCCGACACGTTCGGCCTGGGTAGCTGTGACTGCGGCTGGTGAGGTTTCGTCAGCGGCGACAATAATAAGCGTCACCGCTTGAGCGGTGGAGCCGTATTGATCGGTGACTTGAACAAGGACTTCGTGATTTCCTTGGCTTAACTTGGTAGCGTCATAGGTTACTGTCCAGGGAGCTTGGGTGCGGTTACTAATAACGACACCATCAATTGAAAAATCGACAGATCTCACGCCGGCTGGGGCGCTTACCTCGGCAGTGATAATTAGATTACCAGTTACCACTGTACCGGAAGTTGGGCTGCTTAGACTAATGGTTGGGAGAGAAGCTGTGGATGTATCGTCTTTTTCGGTTGGCGGTTCGTCGAGATTATAGTCATGGGCGGTTGCCCAGGCTCGCACGGGGTCTTCCCAGCGCGAATCCTTGGGGCGTTCGGAATGAAGCCGCGTAAAAATTTTTTTAATCAGTAAGTCGGGTGGGGTGAGAGCTGTGGCGAGCTTACCGTTGACTTTATTAACCTCAACTGCCACATGAATATCATCGCGCGTGGTGGGAATCTGCCAGGGGGCAAAGATATCTTCGATAATTTGCGGCGATTGGTCGGTCGGTAATTTACCGGAAAGAGCATCGACTTTAACTTCCGAAATAGTCTCGGGTCGAGAAAAACCGGAGGCCTCGCGGTTAGCATAAAACCCAGTCATGTAATCGTGAAAAATTGGACCAGCCGCCCGCACGCCACCAGCCTTATCCATGGGCGTATTGTCGTTGTTGCCGACCCACACGGCAGTTGTGACTTCGGGGGTATAACCCACTGTCCAGCTGTCGTGATATTCTTGGGTCGTCCCGGTTTTAGCCGCGACGGCCATCCCCGGGAAATAGAGCGGCGAGCGCGGCCCAAAGACTGGTGTACGAGCCTCATTGTCAATCAAGATGTGGGTAATTTCATAGGCAATTTCGGGTGCTAATACTTCGACAGCTTGGTCTTGCCATTCCTCGAGAATACGGCCTTTGCTATCTTCAACTTTTAAGATCGGGTTGGATTGGTGAAGCACGCCGCCGGCGCCAAAGACGCCATAGGCGCTAGCGAGTTCAATAGGTTTGACTTCGGCTCCTCCGAGGACGAGTGACAGGCCGTAGCGATCAGGTTGCGTTAAAGTGCTAATACCGAGGTCTTGAGCGGTTTTAATGGCGTCGGGCAAGCCTGTCAAAGCGAGGATTTTTACAGCGGGAATATTTAACGAGTTAGCGAGCGCGGCGCGAATGGTAACTGGTCCACGTTCGCTGCCGTCAAAATTTTGCGGCCGATAGTTGCCAAAATCGGTTCTAACATCCCAGAGGGTCGAGCTGGGCGACCAGGTTCCTTTCAAAGCACTGGCGTAGACAAGCGGCTTAAACGCTGAACCCGGCTGGCGCAGGCCAGTCGTGACATTAAAGTTACCAGCGTGTTCGGTATCAAAATAGTCAGCCGAGCCAACCATGGCTAAGACTTGGCCATTGCGCGGATCGAGCGAGACAAGAGCGGCATTGTCAGCGTCGTAGCGAGCCAGATACTTTTCTTTGGCCGTCGCAATGGCTTCTTCAGCCACTCTTTGGGCGCGTCGATCAAGGGTAGTCGTCACTTTTAGACCACCTTCGAGCACCTGGCGTTCACCATATTTTTCAATCAGTTGATCGCGAACGTAGAAGACAAAGTGCGGGGCGGTAATCGCTTCGCGACGGGGAATAAAGGTGGTCTCTGCCGCCTGGGCCGTTTCCTTCGTTTCCTTATTAATCGAACCGACGGCCGTCATTCGTTCGAGGACAAAATTGCGGCGAGAAGTCAATTGATCGACGTGGTTGCCATAGGGTGAGAGGTAACTCGGTCGTTGGGGAAGGGCAACCAATGTCGCGGCCTCGGTAAGATTTAGGTCGCGCGCCGATTTACCAAAAAACGTTTGGCTGGCGGCTTCGATACCATAGGCATTGGAACCATAGGGGATTTCGTTTAAATAGAGAGTCAGAATTTCGTCTTTTGAGTACATAAACTCGAGTTCTAGAGAAATGATCAATTCTTTTATTTTACGATCGAGTGACTGTTCTGGTGAAAGAAGGGCGTTTTTGACATATTGTTGAGTAATAGTACTACCGCCTCCTTCAATACCGCCGCGGTTTAAAATGCGGAGGTGGAGGAGAACTGCTCGGGCGATCCCGCGCAAATCGACGCCATGATGGCGGTAAAAATCTTTATCCTCCGTGGCGATGGTCGCCTGTTTGACAATGTCGGGAATTTGGTCGCTCGCAATCGAGAGTCGTTTTTCTTCGTTATAGACGGCGTAAAGTGGGTTGCCCTCGCGATCAAGAATTTGCGTAGCTTCGGAGGCTTGGTGCTTTTGGATGCGACCCGGGGTTGGTAAATCGCGGGCATACCAGGCGAAAAGGGTACCGATACCAAGGACACCAAGTCCGAGGGCGATCAGGCCGAGACGCAAAAAACGCCGCCACGTCCAGCGACGTTTCCGTGGTGATTTTTTCGGCCGAAGACCAAGGGGATTACTAAAGCGGAGGCGCCAGCGATGTTTCATTGGGTATAGTATAGCAAAATAAGCCTAAAAATTGGAGAACTTTGGTTTTTTTGTTTAGAGTGGAGATATTGAATAGAAAATGAAGGAGTAACTATGGGACATGTTCGATCACTACCGTCCGAATTATTGATGCGTGGCGTGCAAGATATTGTTGTCCGTGAAAGTTTTGAAGCCAAACTCCGCTCGGGGAAAAAATTGCGGATTAAACACGGTGTTGATCCCACAACTGATCGGCTGCATATCGGTCATGGCACCATTTATTGGAAATTGCGGCAGTTTCAAGAATTGGGTCATGTGATTGTTTTTTTGATTGGTGATTTTACCGCCCGTTTTGGTGATCCAGACAAACTGGTCAGTCGCGAGATGCAGAGCAAAGATCAAACTGATGCCAAGGCGGCAACGTATCTTGATCAAATTAAAGGTATTCTCGACCTGTCGAAGACAGAAATTCGTCGTAATAGTGAATGGTATGACAAAATGTCGGCCGAGGACCTCATTCGTTTGGTTAGTAATTTTTCGGTTGCCCAACTCCTCGAACGCGATATGTTTGTAAAGCGTCAGAAAGATGGGGTTGAAATTGGTTATCACGAACCAATCTACCCAGTTCTTCAGGGCTATGATTCGGTCATGCTTAATAGTGATTTAACCGTTATTGGAACTGATCAATTCTTTAACGAAATGATGGCTCGGCCACTGCAAGAGCGGGCCCGTCAAACCTCGCAAGATATTATGACGTTGTCACTTCTGTTGGGGACAGATGGTCGCAAAATGAGTAAAACATTTCCTAATAGTATTGCTATTCTTGACACACCGGAGGATAAATTTGGCAAAGTCATGCGGATTCCCGACGAACTGATTGGCCACTATTTTGAACTGGCAACACAGGTTTCCAATAAAGAATTGGCCGAAATAACACAATCAATCAAAACGGGAGAGCTTTTACCGAGAGACGCGAAGATGCGGTTAGCTCGAACGATTGTCGCCATGTATCATGGTACGGCGGTGGCCTCGACGGCCGAGGAAGCCTTTATTCGGATTTTTCGTGATCGGGCTTTGCCTAGCGAAATCGTCACGAGCCAGCTACCAAATATCAGTTACCGGTTGGATGATCTACTAATTGCCCTCAAGTTCGTCTCAAGCAGAGCAGCTGCCCAGCGTTCAATCGGCGCCGGCTCCGTTCATATTGATGAAGCCGTTGTAACTGATTGGAAAATAATTGTTACTCTGAATCAGTCGCACATTATTCAATATGGCAAACGGTTGTTCCGGCGAATTGAGAAGGTTAAGAACTAAATTTATCAGGAATTTGGAAAAGTAATCGGATAGGCTTTTTGGTCGTTTACGACCAAACCGGTTTGACTTAGGGAATCAAACCATAAGGCCTCAATCGGCCAATCAACCGGTAAGAAAAGTTGGCGAAGATAGGCGCCATTTTTATCGAATTCGAGGAGACGGGCGGGCTGATCGTTGCTTACTTGTTCTTCAAAAAGGTAGAAGTGACTACTTTCGCTGGTCGTAAAGATTGATTTTGGTTTTTGAATTTTATCCCATGGGCTGGGGAGGTTATGAAGCTGCCAGGTCTCATCTTGAATACCCCGCGTATATTTTTTAACAAATCCATCGGCCAGTGCCACAAAAACATCGCCGTCAATGGCGAGGGCGATAGCGTGAGACAGACCAGTTGGATCGGGACTTTTCAAATAACCGGTTCGCTCCCCAAAACCGGTTGTTTTTTGAGGATATTTCCAAATTTGACCAGATGTCGCCTCGAGGGCATAGAGATTAGTTCCGAAGGTAGCCAAACTGATAATTGTCGGCCAGGAGCCACTTTCAGTTGACACTGTTTTGCTACCAGGCTGGAACCGATAGAGAGTCGGCTCGGTTCCAGCGAGCAACCAATTGTTACCAAAAGTTGTGGCCACTCCGTCGCTAATGGGGCCCGGAAGAGTAACTGGCTGTCCGATTTCGGCGCCTGCGCTAGATTGATAGAGTGTAGCCGCTGTGCTGGCGGTGGCCAGAATATCCGTGCCAATTTTAGTCAAATTTCTAATTGGTTCAGGGAAACTGACGAGGGTACTGCCAGGAGAAAAACGAGTTGTCGTTGTGAGTTGATCGATAATAGCTTGGCTTTGATCGATAATAGCTTCGGCTTCAGTCGCTGTTGCTTCGCTCGTGGCGGCAATTTTTGCAAGAGCAATCGTCTCGAGGAATTGATTTTTGGCAGCCTCTTTATCGTTTAGGAGAAATGTTCGTTCGGCTTGCTCCTGGGCGGTTTTTGCGTCAGTCAAAGCGACGCTCGCGGTGGTTTCTTGAATTTCGGCGACCTGGGTTGCTCGCCGACTGGTGGCCGAGATAACGATAATGAGAATAACAATAAGGCTGATGGCTAAGAAAAGTACTTGCCGTCGATTGGGTCTGAAGCGCCATCGGCGTAAGAGTTCGCTCACTGTTTGTCTAAAAGCTTCTCTTTTTTTAAGAAGTGGATTACTGTTTGTTCGTTTTTGATCGCCCCAAAATTGACGAAATTTTCGCGGTTGTTTTTTAGGTGTCTCATCGTCGTAGTGGTGCACTCGGTAGATTGTTTGACCGGCTAAAGCGGCCGCGGCGGGGTCGCTTGTAGGGGCTGGTCTGGGCATAAATTTATTCAGTCGATTTTTTATCTCAAGAGCTGGCTTTTTCAAAACTTTATTCATGACCGGCCCAGCCCCACTCACGACGGCTTGGCTCGTGTTTTTAAGGGCATGTTTGCTCTTTTTTCCCCAGTCGATTAGGCGCGGCACCAGCCAATCACGACTCCAGGCGAGACTGCGTCGGCCGCCGGAGTGTAGACCGGAATGCGTTTTCTGAAGGGTTGGTCTGACAACTTGTGAGAATAGCCGTTTGATAAGCTCGGGCAGAGTGTTTAAGGATTGATCTAGGTAGATAGTTTCGTTTGACTGGTCGGTAGTAGGCGTCTGTGCTAAGAGTAAAGCATTAGCCTTTGTATAGTGGAGGCGCTGGAGACGACGAACTATTTCCCGGGCTGATTGTCGCAGATCTGGGCCGCCAAGTATTTCTTTTAATTCATTCAGACTAATAGTTCTAGCAATATCGCTGCTTGCTAGAAGAAGAATATCATCCGCTTCGAGCGTACCGGTAGTGATATTCGTATAGGTTGTGAGAGGGTGGAGCCCGGCTTCTTCCTCGAGGCCTTCGGTGATAGCCGAGACTTTTTCGCCCCGATACAAATAGGCCTGGGCGTGGCCAGTCTGGGCGACATGAACATGGTTAGCACTCACTAAGAGAATTAAACTCGACAGATTGCCAATCCAATCTGTCTCACCATTTTGGGTAATTTGCGCCAAGACGGTATTGGTTTTACGTAAGGCTAATTCAAAATTGACCAAAACACTGGTACTCTCGCCGCGATAGTATTCGCGAACAATCGTATTAATGATTGTTTGGCCAATTTGAGAATTGGGAAACCAAGGATTGTGAATTTCGACGAGAAAATAGAGCGCGTCTCCGGTGGCGCTGTCGATGTTTGTACTCGGACGTACCTGCGTCGTTAAAAAACGGTCTGTTGGCCGTTCCTTGGTGGTAATACGAATAGTTCGAAGCATCCAATCGGTTGCCATACCCCTCACTCTACCTACTCTATATATGGTATCAGGATTGTGGCTTGTAAATCTACCTGGGTTCTTTTTTACTATCACGACTTACGCAGTTCCCCTCTACCACCTGCGAGGTGAACCTGCCTACCGGCAGGCAGGCGGATACCCGCCATGGCGGGTGGTTCCCGCCAAATGCGTAAGTTGTGACTATTTGAAACTGTCACCTGTAGCGAACATACAGTCTTTATCAACTGGTTGGTCGGGCTGGGGAGATTAGAACTCAACAGGTTTTGTCCTCTGTCGGGGATAGGAGATTCGAACTCCTGACCTGTCCGACGTGTTGTCGGACCGCGCGGTTTGGACAGTCGGGGATAGGAGATTCGAACTCCTGACCTGTCCGACGTGTTGTCGGACCGCGC
>ERZ1292633.958-Hain-H41-02um-R1-958-length-31788-cov-6_pt1 | contig 31788 bp, 22 predicted proteins | sample MGYA00564406_ERZ1292633 | MGnify/ENA primary metagenome ERZ1292633 (study PRJEB36523, sample SAMEA6512639) | groundwater metagenome | collected 2019-01-08 | study: AquaDiva: Metagenomics assemblies of 32 groundwater samples
GGCGGCAAATCGGCCGCCGACCGGCAAAACGTCGTTTCGTCGTGAACGTCGGAAATGTTTCACTCCGCTGCAGAAGCGGCGCTGCCGGAGTTTGCATCCGCGCTGGCGACGGCAGAGGCGATGGCGACTGATGAGGCGCCGACGCGCGCGATCCTCGTCGCTGGCCGCGGCATCCGCACCCTCTCGTCAGCGTGTTTTCGGCAATGTCATTCGGTCGGCACCGTGGCGGGTGACGCGGCTCGAGGAGAGCTTAAAAGGAGGGCGACTACGCCAACTGTTCCGACGGATCACCGGTAAAGAAACGCCCAGCGACGTGGCCGCGTGCCACTTGACCCCCCACGCCGCCTCCTGCTTCGGAGCCACGATTCGAGCTCGTTGCGGTTCGGCGGGGTGGTGCGGACTGGACGCCGAGCAGAGGGTTGCCTGGCTGGCGGAGTGTGTCGCTGAAGGCGTCCGTGCCGACCTAGGACAGGGCGGCTGCCTGGTGAGGGTTCGCAGACTGTTGGTTTCCGACGCCCCTCGGCCATCCGCCGACAGCAAGCGGCTCCGTCCTCACCTTGTCGGCTCCCTCGCACTGACGCGAGCGGTTGTGAAGAACATCGACGATCGTGACTCCGGAGGCGATCATCAACCGGCGGTGGTTCCCGTCGAAGTTTTACTATTTCGGAACTTCAACTCGTGCGCCATCGACGCGTTGGCTTGTCAGGAGGACACGTTTTCGGTCCTGTTCGCGCAACCGGCCACTGGCGACCGCGAAAGCAGTCGTCATCGGGCCTTTGCAGATTGGGTGCAAAAGATAGTGTGGACGATTCCCGATGGACCCGCGAGTGGTCCTGACGGTGGGGCCTCCTCCACCAGCTCGCCTGCTGGTGCATCCTCCTCGTGGGATGTGGGCGCCGTGTCTGAATACCATTTGTTGGAGTTGATGGGGTCCTCGCCCTCGGCAACGGCTGCCGCGGCCACGATGTGCGCCGCAACCTGGGGGCCCACGACGCTCGTTTGCCCCTGGGATCGCTTTGCTGAAACGCGTCGTCACGGGGACCGCGCCGCATCCACATGCTGGATGGCGAACGGCAGCGTCGACTGCGGTGATGAAGCGACGGCACCGATAGAAACACCCGAAGCAATGGGCCGCCACAGCCGACCCACCGCCCCACTCGTCGCCATGTCCCCTGGGGCGCAGCGGTCCTGGTTGCGACAGCAGCTCTTGATGCCGACGTGGCCTCAGGACTACCGCCGTCCACCGGGGTCGAAGCAAGGGGATGATGTCGCCCCGGAGCACACACCTGCGCTCGGCCGGGTTCGGGCATGGCAGTGGTGTTGGTCCACTGGCGGCGACGACGAGGCACCCGCTGACATCGCGGTCACCACCAAATTGCGATCGGCGTTGCTTCGTGGGGCGCCCACATCATTTGGGAACACAGTGGGACCGAGGCCACTCCCACCTCGCTCCTTGCAGGAGGAGCCCAATGGCGGCTGGCACCGCGCCGCGTTTGAGCACCTGGCACCGTTGTTCTAAAATGTTTACCCTTTGCTGTCTCTGTTTTTTGCGCAAACGTTCCCTCAACCGAAGTGAAGTTGAAATCACCGCTGCGTGTTGTCGAATCTGTCTCTTCCAACGCAGATACAGCGTTTGGCGTGAGAGCCGACTTCTCCTTTTTTTCCCCCCTCCCGCTCGCCGCAGTTGCCCCTCGGTCGCCTCGCTGACGACATGGCGAACGCTGCGGCCGCCGCTCTCTTTCCCAACAACATTCCCGATCCCGTAGGTTGCCTCGATGCCCATGGCAAGCCGATCTTTGACGCCACGTTCTCGCATCGGTACCGCGTGTCCGAGAAGGACATGACCGACGCGCAGAAAATGGCGTGGCGCACCTACCAGCTGTACCGCCTGACCATGAAGGTGGAGCGCCGCGACTCCGTCTACCAGGCGATGATGAGTTCCGACTACAGTAACTTCAACAGCGTCCACCACTGGCTCGGCACGCCGTATCCGATCATCGAACCGCACCCATTTATTTTAGAAGCGTTCAGTGGCATTCGCTGGTACGAGCACGCCATTTCCCTGTCCGTCGGGTATGTGTTCTTCCAGGTGATCCGACTGAAGCCCAACTACAAATACACCACGTTGAACCCCTCGGCCAACCGTGCCGCCATGCTCATGCTGATGGGCATGAACGAGTTCCTGTGGGCCCACCGCAGCGTCGCGCGGCTTCAGGGTAAGATGGAGAACCATCACGAGTGCATGAAGTACGGCGTGATGGAGACCCCCGACCGCTTGCAAAAGAAGGCCGAGAACTGGGCCAAGTACAAGGCCTATAAGGATGAGTGGACGCAGCGGTGGGACTACTACGTCTGGGGTATGAGACCTGGCGAGCGATACACCTTCTTCTCCCAGTGCCAGTGGGCGCCACGCGGGACCTACTACTGCACGAAGACGGACTACCCGCAGCGCATCAATCCATTTTTGCTGTCCACGCGGCCGATCAACAAGTGGCGCATGGAGACGGCCATCGGGTACTACTACGCACCGGGTGCGGACACGTCGCTGGAGCGCACGAAGCCCGAAATCAACTACTTGTACAAGGGAGGTGTTGGTTGAGCCACCTGCGACTGCCGCCTTATGAAGAGCTTTGTTCCTTCCGCCTGCAAAGGAGAGAGGGGCGGGAACGAATGGAACGCGACCAATGCCAGCCGCACCGTCCAGGGGCGGAACTCCCGTCGGCCACGATGCTGTGCGGTTCGCGAGTGGGTGAGATCGATGCGATGGCGTGTGTGTGTGTGTGTGTGTGTGCGTGCGCGTCCCTGCGTCACTCCCTCTCTCTCTCTCTCTCTCTCCGTGATGACCATGCATCCGATCCCGGTCTGCCGACAAGTAGTTCAACACATCGTGCTCATTGATGGGTGTCAGGGTGTGAATTAGACCATCGCTCTTTACTTTTTTCCCCAACCCGAAAAAAAAAGAGAGAAAGTGGGACGCATTATGCGCGGACTTCCGAATCAGTCCGCCGTGTTAGACGACCTCCTCCGCCAACTGAACGTCGCGGATGCCGCAACAACCGATTGCCTTCCATTCTTACAGGCAGCGCCGTCGCGTCTGTCGGGAGTTGCTTGGTTTGAGAACCACGATCTCGTCAAGACGCTTCGCGCATATATTCGCACACAGTGTACGGCGCTCCGTCTAGAAGGAAGTGGCCGTGAAGTGAACAGCGCGTCCGATGCGGCCGGAACGTCGCCCGCTCCAGAATCCTCCGGCGACGAAGTGTTCGTGCGCACATCGTCGTCGCACCTGACGGCCAGCGGCTTGGACTCGTCCGGAGGCGGCGGGCGCCGCCGGCAGGTCCGAAGCGCCGCCGGGTCGTCGAATCAACTGGGCACCAGTCTGACGTCGCTTCCATCGTCCTTATCTGCCTCAACGACCGCTGCCGTCGTTGCGTCAGATTGCGCCACTATGCCCGGGGGGACATCAGCGGCCTCGTCTGCCTTGGCACCGGCCCCCCCGGCGCGACCCAGGACGGTGGGCGCGGGAGACCTACGCAGCAGTGGCCAACCCGATGGGCCGCCGCCGCAAATGCTAGCGACGCGGCGGGACTCTCACTCCTCGGTGGCACCGACCAGCCACCAGCCATCGGGCCGCCTTCCCGAGGCCGCCGCGGCGATGTCGTCGGACACCGCCACTCGCATCTGGCGCATGGAAATGCTCCCGCCCTGGGAAAAAGCGGTCGCGTCTGCCGACACGACGGAAGTGGCTCCGTGCGTGCCCCTGCCCTCGCCCCCACAGGACGCGCCTGCCACAAAAGGCCTCCGTCGCTCGCCGCCGCAGAAAGAGCCTCCTCGCGGCCCCGTGGCGGGCGTAGAGGCAGGGTCCAAGGTTCCCTCTTCCCAGCTGGAAATTCTCAAATTTGACTTCGACGACAAGTCGAAGTCGCCGCAGGAAGTCTGCGCTGCGACGACGCCGCATCTTCACGTCATGGGCATCGCGAATCCAGGGGAGTCGGTCGAAGTACTGTTTGTTCACGATGGTGAGGCGAGGAGCACCCCCGGAGGTGGTGGGAATCACCTTGGCTTGGTGCGCGACATGCACGATTTGCGACGGCGCCTCGCGTTTCTTGAAGCGGGGGGAAAATATGCCTCCACGGACGTTGCCACCGACGTGAATCCGACTCACGCGAAGGGCGTCAGCGGTGAGACCGCTCACGTCGTCCGCGTCCCGTCGCAGGAGGACCGCTGGTCTGCCGACGATGACGGTGACACTCATAGCGCCGCCACGTCGCGCGGGAAGGCGAAGTTGGATGAAGGCCGCTCCAATTCTAGCGGCTCGTCGTCATCGAGCGTGCGTACGCCACCGCTCTCCACGTGCAAACTGGAACAAACGGCCATCGAGTGCTCGGCTGATTTGCTGGTTCCCGCGGACGACTACTGCCGCGTGCTTGACGCCGTTCCAGCTGCCGACCTTGCGGCATTTTCAGGATGGCGACGTATTTGTGGGTACCTCGGCCGGCTATTGACGCTACCGGCGCGTTCGGACTCGATCGACGACCATGAAGACGATGAAGAGGGATGCGGCGGCCCTCCTCGAGAGTCGGCCCTCGTCGCGTTGGCCCGCGTGCAGGAGGTCGGCGGCGCGGAACACACCGCGGCCGTCGTCTCCCTGTTGTCGACCGCGCTGCTGGTGGAGGGGTCCGCCCCGCCGCCGCCGCTCCTCCTTGTCGATTCTTCCCCTTCATCTGGGGATGCCTCCGCCGACGGCCCTCTCGGGGCGATGCTCACTGTCTGGTGGCGCGCCGTCTGTGATCTCCCGGAACAGTGGAACCTCATCGACACCGACGAACGAACGTCGCTATTTTCGGCGGTCTTCGACGTTGCTTTCTTGCACGCCCATGAGCTCAGCGTCGTCGATCCCTCTGCGACGTGGGCCTCGCGGTGGAGCTCGTGCTCCATCATGCGACCGTGCCTGACAGAACTAGTGGCGTCGCTGAGCGCGGCATCACCACCCTCTTCGACAGACGATAAAAGTAGAAGCAGAAGCTACAGACCAGATGTCGAACGATGGCTTCACGTCAGCGTCGAGAGTTACGATGCGTCGGCCGCCGCAGCAGTGTCTCCTAGCCATCGGGATATCCCGCCACACCTCGTTGCCCTACTCGCTGCGCTCCCCGCTGCCGCCTACGCACCACGATGCACCACCTCCATCAAGGAGGGCCGGAGGCAGCTACCGGCGACGCCGGACTTGTGCAGCGCGGGTGTCGGCTACGCGATGATGCTGCAGCAACTACGGACGACACTTGGTGAGGCCCACAGCACTCAAGTGACGCTGGGTGGGTCCCGCCCCGCAGTCGCGTACGAGGGCTCGCTGAAGTTGTGCGAGTTGCGGATTCAGTCCGAAATCCAACGCGCGGTGGCCTGGCTGCCGCACTTGCGCGTAGACCACCGCGCCGCGCTTCTCGGACTCCTGAAACGGTTCCCCTCGGTCGCTGGCGCGCGATTCGCCACACCTCCTGCGCTGGTTGAGCAGCACGCGTGGTGGGCCCACGATACCATGGCCCACCTCGTGATGGCTCGCTTGAGACGCGATGAGTCTTTGACTTCCCCTACGGCCGGCGATTCCACGACGTACGCCCAAGGGATGATCAGCGACGGCGACGGCGGCGATGGGGAAGGAGTTGACGGCGTCGACGCCCAATCCATCGCGAATGCCGCACGACGCTGGGTGCGGATGTCGCCATGCGAGCGTCCTCGAATGCCGACGCGCGTGGCCAACCTCGTCGCTCAGTGCTTCGCCGCGTCACGCCGACCTCCTCGGCACCAGGTCGCCGGAGTCGTCTCGCGAGGCAATCCCGACGATGCCATTCCGCTGTCGGATGAAAGGCTTGCGAAAGGAGAAGCAGCATCCTTCGTCGCATCGTACCGCTGGTTGGTCCGCAACACGGCAGGCAGCGGTAGAGCGCGCGCCGCAGCCCCTTTCGGGGACTTCACCACCTACCAAGTGGGGTTGCCGGCCCTATTGGCCGCGCTGGCTTGGGCGAAGGGCAGCCGGCGGGTCGCCGCCCTTTGGCCGGGAGCCGCGACCTGGCTTACCTGCGTGAGTCAAGTCCTCTCCGAAGGCGGTCCACGGGGCGGGAGCGACCGTACCTCAGCGGCGACCGAGGATGCGGGTCAAACTGCGTGTTTGGCGAGCATACGCGATGCGGTGAGCGCCTGCGAGGTGACAGATGCCGTCGTTTCGCAGGAGAGCGACCGGGACGGTGAGCTAGCCACCATCATCCGGTCGCGCTGGAGGGCGTTGTGTACGTTGTTCTTGCGAAAGGATGATGCGTCAGGAGTTCCCAGCGCCACACTGCTCCTACGCGACGTGGCCGTCGATCTGCAACTGGTCCTCGAAGAAGCCCCCAGCTTGAGTGGGCGCTTGGCTCAGTTGGGGATTCCCATCGGTAGTTCCCAATGGTCCGCGGACGACATCGACCACCGACGCGTGGAAACCATTGCCGATGTGCTGCTTTCTGCGGCTTCCGTCAACGGTCTCCTCGACCCGTGGCTTACCGGAGAGCAGAAGACGTGGACCGCGTTCACTTGCCTCTGCGTCGCTCGTCGCCTGGATGCGACCTTGCCCTCGATGCCTACCGGCGCATGCGACCGCGCGCTGCTCCGGGCCGTCAGCCTTGTTCTCCGCCAGCGCCTATCCCGCGCGCTGGCATACCACATCACGCAACTTTCGGACGTCGCCGAACAATCGGAAGGAGAAATTCCCAGGAATGGGTCGTCTGAGAGCGGCCTGACCATCGACGTCGGAGGTCAGCAAGCAGACTTGGCGTTGACGCTGTGCGTTTTTCTCTCGCCCGTGGTTAATGATTAACAAGGGGGTGTCAAATACCACCTTCCCACCGAATGAACCTCTCTATGTCAAAAGGAAAGTGAAGGTGTACTCGTTTCTCTTCTCCTTCTTACTTCGCGTTTTCGTGCACTTGTGGTGGCCGTTGACTTCTTCTTTGGTTCCTGCATTAGACTAAACGTTGCCCTTCGCGAGCAGCGTACGTAGCACGCACACCGGGCAAAAACACAGACTTGCTCACCCCCCACACAACCCGTGGTATGGTAGGCAGCCCAATTCCGCACCACGGCGCGTCGCCTCAGAGTGGACGACGACCGTTCCGTTGGTCCGACGCCGTCTTCGGCCCACCCCTCGCGGCGCTGGTATCAGGGGCGATGGAAATTTGCATCTTCCATCCCTTCGACACGGCGAGCAAGCGGCTGATCAGCGACGAGGGGCGGGCGCGGGTGAGCGCCCTCCGGCACCCGTGGCAGCGCCTCAGGACGTCGCGCGACATTTTGTTCCACTCGCTGCCGCCGACGGCGAGTGCGACGGATAAGGTGGCCCACATTTACAAAGGGCTCAAATTCGCGGCTCTCTACAAGGTGAACCAGCGCATCATCAAGTTTGCGGGTCAACCGATGCTTCGAGACGTCGCGGGCCGCTGGCAGTTTGAGGCCGCGGGTGCCCAGTGGGGAATGAGCAAGCGAGCGTCCCGCACGCTCATGGAAAGCGTCTGCGGCTGCATCGCGGGCGTATGTGAAATCGTCTTGCTACCATTGGATCGCGTGAAGGTGTTGACGCAGACGAATCAGCACGCACTGCAGAACCGCAGTTTTTTTCAGTTGATTACGCAGGAGCGGGGTGGATTGTATGCAGGCGCCACCACCACCGCGGCACGCAACGCCTTGGGGTCCTTTTTGCTCTTCGGAGGCACCGCGTTCGCGAAGGACGCTGTCTTCGGCTTGGAGGACTACCGCCAAGCGACCCTGTTCCAAAACCTGGCCAGCAGTGCCGTCGGCGCCACGATGGGTGTCCTGGCGACGAGCCCTCTCGACGTGGTCAAGACGCGCATCCAAAACAAGCATTTTGGAGAGCCGCTGTCGGGGCGGCAGGTCGCGACGGCGCTGCTGCGAGAGGAGGGACCACGTGGGTTTTTCAAGGGCATCGTGCCCAAGGTGATCGCGACCGCCCCCAAACTTGTCTTCGTGTACACGATGACGGAGTCCATTACGAGGGTGCTGCGACGTCTGCAACCTGGTGGTCGCGGCGGCGGCGGTCTCCCATCCTCCGTCGTCCACCACCAGGTGCCGCCCACCGAGGCCGCAGTGGAGCACGGCGCCGATGCCATGATGCTGCCGTTGGCCGTGTCGCGACAGCGGTGTTGAACCGCAAAGGGCAGTCACAATTACGCCGACGTGCACATACCTACTACCATATCATACCGTATTCCCCATGTCGACTCACGAAACGTTATTTTGGCGTTATGTGTCTTGTCGAGCGCACTAGGGGGAAAAAGCGAGAGAAAGATAGCGGCCAGGCGCGAAAAAAACTTCGTCGGGGGCGTTGCCGCGTAGACTGCTTCCCTCCGTAATATTTTTTCTTCTCCGCACGAGCGCTTCCCCTCCACCGCGCCCATCAAATCTTACTAACCGCGCCGCCGACCACCGGTTAGCAGCGCTGCACCCCGCCTTTTCCTTACTTTCCCAGGCGGCCCGTCTTCTGAGGCCAGTCGCGCACCACCCATCGCACAATGCCGTCCATCCTTTGCTACATCCCCCCCCTCCTTCGTCTACGACGCGCTGCAAAGGAGATTCCCCACGCATCGATCCGTAACCCCCTTTCGTATACCATAACTCCGTATGCAGTCCAACCTAGCGTATCTCAACCCAGGCGGGCAACAAGTGCGCAAGGCGAGCGCCTTGGCGATCAACATTGGCGCCGCCCGCGGCCTGCAGGACGTCGTCAAGTCGAACCTCGGACCCCGCGGCACGATGAAGATGCTCGTCTCCGGGGCTGGCATGATCAAGATCACGAAGGACGGCAACACCATTCTCGGCGAAATGCAAATTCAGCACCCGACGGCGAGCCTCATCGCGCGCGCCGCGACGGCGACTGACGACGAGTCCGGCGACGGCTCGACCAGCACCGTCATCGTGATCGGCGAGATGATGAGGCAGTGCGAGCGCTACATTCAGGAGGGCCTCCACCCGCGCCTGTTGACCGAGGGGTTCGAGCTCGCGAAGGGCGAGGCGTCCCGGTTCCTCCACAGCGGCGTGCCCACGGTGCCGGTCGTGGAAGGCCCCGGCTTGCGCGACTTAGTCAACCAAGTGACCCGCACGGCGCTGTCGACCAAAGTCGGCCCGGCCATGAAGGACGCGCTCGCGGCCGCCATCGTCGACGCCGTCTTCGCGATTCGGCAGCCCAACGCCCCCATCGACCTCCACATGGTCGAGATCATGCACATGAAGCACCGCCTCGGCACCGAGACGTCCTTCATCAACGGCATCGTCCTCGACCATGGCGGCCGCCACGACGGCATGCCGCAGCGCGTCGAGAACTGCTACATTCTCATTTGCAACATCAGCTTGGAGTGGGAGAAAAGCGAGCTGACCAGCGGGTTCTACTACAGCTCCGCGGAGCAGAAGCAGCAGATGGCGGATGCGGAGCGCAAGGTGACCGACGATCGGACCCGCGCGATCATTGAAATGAAGCGTCAGCTGTGCACCAAGGAGAACGGGAAGAACTTCGTAATCGTGAATCAAAAGGGTATCGACGGCTTGGCGCTGGAGATGCTAGCCCGCGAGGGGATTCTCGCCCTCCGCCGCGCGAAGCGCCGCAATATGGAGCGCCTCGCGCTCTCCTGCGGCGGCGAGTGCATCAATAGTACGGAGGGCATGACGCCGGAGTGCCTTGGCTACGCGGGGCTGGTCCACGAGTACACCCTCGGGGACGAGAAGTACACCTTCGTCGAGCAGGCGTCCAAGGGCAAGTCGTGCACGCTGCTCATCCGGGGCCAAAACGATCACACGATCGCACAAATTAAGGATGCGGTCCGTGATGGCCTCAGGGCAGTGAAGAACACTCTGGAAGACGGTAAGGTCGTCCCCGGCGCGGGCTACTTCGAAGTCGCATGTTCGCAGCACTTGCACAAGTACGCCGACACTGTCACCGGCAAACAGAAGATCGGCGTTCGCGCCTTCGCGGACTCGCTGCTAGTCATCCCGAAGACGTTAGCGGAGAACAGCGGTCACGACGTTCAGGCCGCCATCATTGCCCTGCAGGAAGCAGTGTCAAGGTGCGCCCCAGGTACCTTCGCCGGGCTCGACATTGTCACCGGCGAGGCCCTCAACCCTGTGTCTGCCGGGATCTACGATAACTTCGTGGTCAAGAAGTCCCTCGTGGATACCACCGGCGTGATCGCGTCGCAACTGCTGTTGGTCGATGAGATCATGAAGGCCGGCCGACGCGGCGCCGGCGCCGCGCCTCAAGAGTAGGCCCCCCTCGCGCGTGGCGGCCGCTGTAAACGGTGGTGGGGGTGAACGTGGTCCGACGTTTTCATTTTCATCCCCCAACCGCCTTAATCGTCGTGTGATTTTTTTTTGAAGGAAACAGTGAATGAGGATCGACAGAAAGAGAGAGAGGCAATTGAGGGGTGGCAGAGAAAAAGGGACCCCTGCGCCCACCGCCCCAACTCTCTTTCTTCGTCAACCCTTCTCATCGTAGAGACAACTGCCGTCCCAGAATGTGTTGTGTGTTGCGCGTATGCAAAGTAGTCGTGGCTCTCCAGCAGCGAGAAAAGATTCACCACCTCTGCGGTGAGGGCAATACTGCGAACTTTGGCGGTTCCGTAATCTAGAACAAGCCCGGCGGGCGGCAGTGTCATAGACGAGTAACACACGGGTGTTCACACGCCATACACATTGGTGGGGGTGCACCCCTTTCACGCATATGTCGTGGGCCACCATTGTGATGAGGGAGGGTTGTCTCTTCTTTGGTGTCTCTCACACAAGCGATAAGTGCTGCATCGGGTGCTGCATCAGGTGCCATGCCGCTCACAGCCAGAGTGTCGAAGTCGGTGTTGTCGACGATTCCCACGAGAGGCAGCAGCAGTACCGCGGCGAGCACCGCGCCGCCTTGCCAGGTCGTGCTTCTGATCCCTGCGGATGGCGACTATGCGTTTCCGGTGGCTACCGCGGTGGCCACCCGACGATCGCAGCTGGTCGCGATGTTAGCGTCGGACGCCCGGGACCTGGCGGCCGAGGATGACGCCCACCAGCAGCAGCAGCAGCAGCAGGCGTCCCCCGCGACACACGGTGCGCCCTGCTCGTCACTCCCTTTGGCGTCGTCGTCGCTGGCTGGGGCACTCATGACGACGACGATGACGGGCTCCTCCTCCTTCCCACCGGCCGCGAGTCGATTTCACTTAGACACACCGACGGGTGGACGCAGCGTCGGCATCTTGTCTCCCCGGCGAACTGCGGAGCCGCCGCCACCGCCTCTCCCCGGTTTTGCCTCGCAGTACGACTCGGCCATGCAGCTGCCGCTGCCAACGTCGTTTCGGTCGATTGACGTCGAGCGCTTTTGTTACTACTGCGCGGAGGTCGCGAGGGTGACCCATCCGCAGGACATGGTCCGGCTGGTCGACCGGAGTGAAGCAGCGGTTTCCTCCTCCTCGCCGAGGCTGTCCGCCCTGAGCGGCAAGGAGCAACAACGTGCGGAAGGGCAACGGGCCAACGCATCAGCGAACGGCTCGAACGCGCCGGTGGTCGCCGATGGACGTACGACGGAGGGAGGGCGAGGGGGCGTCCCTTCTGTGCTCTCCACCTCTCCGTTTCACGAGAGCTTGACGGTGCCAGAACGCAGCTTCTTGGCGATGCTATCCGACGATCTTCCGGCAGGTACGCGCCACGTGGTCGGTGGGTCGGCCGCGTTTTGGGAGGTACGGCCGCTGGGAAAGCCTTGGCTGGATGACTACCGTTGCCGCCTTCACGCGACGTTTTCGCTGATCGCGTTGGCGGACTTTCTGCAAGCGGAGGCCTTGTTGGAGCTCTTGAGTGGGCACGCAGCGTCAATGTTGGAGGGCCGCTCCCCGGGGGAGATGGCCTACTTGCTCATCGCGCCGTTGCACGCGTCCGACCCGCCGCACCCACCGCTCGCGACGGGAATGCACGCCACACCACCGCCGCCGCCAGTAATTGTTACGTTTTCAGATGAAGCACAGCTGCGCCGGGCCGCGTTTCTGGGCTGTGAGTGACACACTCACTCAAGGAGTGAGAGATTTCGCCGTCACCCAAGAACCGTCGTCGCTCGTGGTTCACGCCCCTCACCCCACTTCTTATGCATACTGTTGAGATAAATAGGCAACACTGAAGCAATTCACTTTGTTGTCGGTTCTCCTTTTCGGAAACGTTTGATCTGAGTGCTTTCTTTGTTGATGGATCCCTTTTCTCCTCTGCCGTTGTCGTCAGGGTGTGGCGGATCACGATGACGCAGTCAGTTGTGGGTTCGTTTGCCCTTGTGGGTGTCGGTCTCGGCGATGAAAGAGACCTCACCATACGCGGCCTCGAACTGGCGCGGTCGGTCGACGTCGTCTTCATCGAGGCCTACACCGCCATATTAGCGGATGCCGCTCGGCTGGAGTCGTCCATTGGACGCCCAATCGTGACGGCCGACCGCACGATGGTCGAGTCGGGCGACGTCCTGCGGCCCTGCCTCTGTGAAGGTAAGTCCGTGGCGATGCTGGTCGTGGGCGACCCCTTCGGGGCGACGACACACTCCGACGTGGTGGTTCGTTGCCACGACGCCAAGATTCCGTTGGCCGTAGTGCACAACGCCTCGATTATGAATGCGGTGGGGTGCTGCGGGCTGCAACTGTACCGGTTCGGCCAAACCATCTCGCTCTGCTTTTGGACAGATACGTGGCGGCCATCTTCGTGGTTTCCCAAAATTGTGAGTAATCGAGTAAGCGGCCTGCACACCCTCGTGCTATTGGACATCAAGGTTAAAGAGGTCAGCGACGCCAATTTGGCGCGCGGACGCACCAACGTCTTCGAGCCCCCCCGGTTCATGTCGGCACGACAGGGCGCACAGCAACTTCTGGCCATGGGAGACACCTCCGGCGTTCTGTCGACGAGCACCGTCGTGGTTGCGCTCGGGCGCGTCGGAGCAACCGATCAACGCATCGTCATTTCCACCTTGGGTGACATCGCCAACACGGATTACTTGGGCGACCCACTTCACTGCCTCGTCGTCGCGGGCGACGTGCACGAATGCGAGGCAGAGCACGCATCACTGTATGCCACGGCACAGCTGGGCTCCACGCTGGCCGGGGTGCGATCGCGGATGGTGCAAAACCGAATGTCTAACGAGGCGATCGCCGCTCAGTTGATGCGTCAAGTCGAAGAGATCCGACGAGGGCCGTTGAAGGAAGAGATCCTCGAGGCGCCGTCCCGTCATTAGCAGAGGGGCCTTCCTCAATAGGAAGCCACGAGTCCAACTCACGTGGCCGTTGCGGCAGCTGGTCGAAGCCGATAACGTGTGACCCATTTCCAAGTGGAGAAGTTGATGCGTTGGCGGTGATATCGCCAGTGACCTGACCCCTTGTTGGTCCCCCAATTGACAGTACCCCAAATAATAAACGTTTCCGTTTTCAAATGAGAAACGCGACGGTGCCAGCGGCGCCCACGACGGCGGCCGGCCGTGCCGCGAGTACGGCGCGAGGGGTCACCGACGGAGTACCTTCGCACGCGGAACGAATCCGCAATATTTCAGCGTCTTTCGCGGCCGCGGCCCGCCACAGGTACGAACCCGATGCCCAGGGTTCACCCCAGCGGGTCGTCCCCAGCATCATGTGGTCGGGCGTTGCCTTCGACGCCATGGCCGAGGAGCCATCCGGGCCAACTGATCCGCAAGGCGTCCAAGCCGCATCGCCCGGCGTCGTCATCCCTGCAGAGGGTCGGCTTCAGGACTCCACGTCGCGCTGGTTCACTGGATTCGACGCGGAAGCGGCCACTGCGACGCATGCCGCCGCGCTCCACCGAGCCACCGTGGCGATGTCCGCGCGAGGCGACGACTCAGACCATGATGCGGCGTTCGATCTGGCGATGACAAAGGTCTCGACACCTTCCAGCAGCGGCGGCGGGATGCCGCAGGTCGTCCGTTACCGCACCGCCGCCAGCAGGAGGGATGCCCAGTTAGGTCGACCCGCGGCGGTGGGATGGAACGGCCCCTCTCGCGTAGGGTCGAGTGGAGGCAGCCGCGGCACCAAGCGGGCGGCGAGCAATGTCAAAGCCGCGCTGCTGGCGGTCGGGGCGTCGACCATGGCGTTCGACGATGTGCTCACGGCGGACGGGCTCTCGGGCATGGCCGCGTGGTCCGACGAGTTGCTCAAACGGCAGCAAGTCGACGCGGGAGCCTCTTTGGGGTCCGCCGCGCAAATCGTGGTCCTCCGCAGAGGTTCGTCGACGACGACGTTAATCCCCAACACATCCGCCTTTCGGCACGTGAAGCCTGGGAACCCGTCACGACCATCCAACGACCTCGTCTCCGGGTCGTCGCCCCGGTCGCTTTTTCAGCGGCTTGAGGGGTCGTTCAACCCATCCGCAGCGGAGCGGCCGCTACCACCGGTCATACCCGCTGCGGAGCGCGAGCCAATGGGCGATGGACGAGGCGCGGACGCCCCGCAGACCTCCCATCCCTTCGACAACGTCCCAGGCAGCGCCCTCCTCCATGCCGCCGTGCCGACAACGGACGACGCGCGTATGCAGCAGTGGGCCATGAGCTGCTTCGCGCAGCCAGGGCTTTGCTCCATCGCGGTGACGGCCGAACGACCATTGCCACAAGGCATCGCGATCGCGCCGCTCCTGGCCTTGGCGGTGCGGTGCCTTCGCGAGCCGCCACCACAGCGGCCCAACCGCCACACAACCGTGAGGATGATCGATGCCTCGGGATGGCCCTACCAGCGCGGCGTGGGTCCCACAACAGGGCCGGCCGTTCACATTGCGCCTCTACTCAACGAACTGGTCCCTGCGCTGCTCCCCGCGGCAGCCACGGGCTTCGGCGCGGCTGGCTCGGAACCTTACGTCATCGAGGACCTCATTTTGGAAAGTTGCCGACTCACGGATGACGACGCATCGTACTTGGCGACACTCTTGCGCAACGACGAGGGGAACTTGACGACTCTCCGTCGGCTGTCGCTGCAAGGCAATCTCATCTCAACGATTGGCGCGGACAAACTGAAGAAGGCCGTCAAGTACAACGCCCACGTCACGGTCGTCAACCTCAGTGACAATCCCGTGTGGCACGTCGCGCACCCAACGGCCTTCGCAGCCTCGATGGCCGCCGCCGCCTCGGAGGAGGAGGTCGCCGAGGCGCAGGACGTGCTGCAGTCCCTGTCGGAACGCCTGCAGCGGAATGAACGCGGACTTCCCAACCGGTCGGGTCTGTCTCGCCTGTTTTGTGCCCCCTGACATCATTTTGCCGCTGTACGAACGTTCGGTATGCCGGAGGAAATAAGCGATGCGAGTCTGTTCTAAGGACATTCAACGCCTCTTTGTGGGGTTTTTTTCCCTCTCCCGTGTGTTCCCCTCCCCCGCAGTCGCGAGCCCGTCAGCAATGAGAAGACTGTCGAGCGTGCCGTTGCCGCCACCGCACCTAGCGACGTCCTCGTCCAACGTCGCCGTGCTCGGCAGCTTCGAAGACGACTGGCAAGCGCGGAGGAACACCATCAGCAGAGCCGCGGCCGCCGCCTTCCCCGATGACTCATGGAAGGAGCGTGCCTCGGAACAGCTTACCGAAATCAACCAGACCATGCAGCAGCTCGCAAGCAAGGTAGACCACATCGAAGAGCGTTTACGCGGCATGCACGCGAAGCAGCAGCGACACTCCGGCGATGCCGAGGCACCTGAATTGTCGCCGACGAGCGGCAGTAACAAGAATTCCTATTGGGGAGGAGACGGGGCCGCGTTTGGCGTGCCTCGTGGACAAACGTTCCGACGAAAAGCAGCCGCGGCAAAGGACGGCCCGCCTCATCATGACGACTCGCTCCCCTCGGATACCATCCTCGCTAACGACTTGTCGTTTACGCAACCGGCTCCAACCAACACGTTCGCCATCCAGACGACAAAGCAACAGTCGCCGCGCAGCGCCGCGGTGCTGAGCGTCACGGACGATCAGCTATCCAAATCGCGCAAGGGCCTGTCTCGGCGAAAGGACATGGTGACGCGAGACCTCGACGACGCCGTGGAAGAGCGGAAGCCGAGCGCCGCCGTGGGGTTCGCCCCTACGCTCCCGCTTCGCGTTGCCTCCCCAACCAACGCCGCGAGCGACGACGATGCGGAGCGAAAGTCCTCCGTGGCCACTTCCATCGCGACACCGAGAACGAGAACTCTGCCACCCACGCAGAAGCCCACGTCGGCACCGTCGACCGCGTCCGTCGTCGTTGGGCTTCCCGAGGAGCACCCGTTCGTCACAGTCATGGACCTGTGGTACGTCGTCGTCACCGCCGTGTCGTGCTCCATTGCGGTTTACAGCGTCTCCTACAGGGACGAGGCTCAAGACCCGTGGACCGAGAGCACCCTACTGGCTGTCACCTTCTTGTGCGAGGCATCGAGCGCCGCGTTTTGCGTGAGCCGGTTCTTCGTCATGGTTCGCTCCGACGAATGGGCGCTCGAGGACAGCCTGGCGAGCATCCGTAGCCACTACCTGCGTGGCTGGTTCGTGTTTGACCTTTTTCAGGCGCTGCCGTTCGAATACATTTTCTATTACATTGATCGCAACATTTACAACATCATTCTAATGCGAAAATTTTTGCGCTTCGCGAGGCTTGTTAAGCTTGGGACGTCGGGTAACCCGCTGCTGCAGACTCGTTTGTGGCTGAGGTTCGCGTCCGTCGTCGGCGTGTTCGTGGTCGCGATATTTATCTGTAGCTGCGTGTTCCGATTGCTAGAGCCCAACTTCAATCTCATCGAAGCATTATATTGGACCGTCGCGACCACGACGACGGTCGGCTACGGTGACATCGTCCCGTCCAAGGACAACACGCGTCTGTTTTCGGTGGCCGTCATGATCATCGGCGTCGTGTGCATGTCCATGTCGACGGCCTTCATGACGGCGTTCGTGACGAGCAAGAACCCGTTGCAGCAGGAGATCGACGAACGCAAGGAGAAGCTCCACGCGTCGATGACGTTTTTCCGCGTTCCTTGGACACTGCAGAAGGAAGCCATCGCCGCGTTGCCCAACGCGCTCGAAAAGCACACCATGTTGGAGTTCAAGTCCATCGTGGAGGACATGCACCCGGACATCGCCAAGCGCCTGTTTATGTACAGCCGGGTCCACGTGATTCGTCGGTTCGACATTTTTGCCAAAGCGCACGACGACACCCTCCTCGTCATCGCCGAGAGGCTTAAGCAACGCTTCGCGACGGTCGGTGACGACATCATCGTCGCGGGGGAGGCAGGCGACGAAATGTACTTCGTGGTGTGGGGGGCTGTCGTGGTATTCATCACCGGTCTGACGGGGGAGCCGCAGGTCCTCGCGGTGCTCAAGCAAGGCACCTTCTTCGGCGAAGTGGCGGTCTTGACTGCCAATTGCACGCGCACGGCCAATGTGACCGCCTACAGTAGCTGCGAGTTGCTGGAATTAGACCGCGCGACGGTCGCCCTCGCCGCCAGCTTGGACGACGAGCTGGGCGCGTCGCTACGGGCATGGGCAGAGAAGCGTCGCGTCGACCTCGACAGCAAGCGCCGCGCCGAGGAACGTGCTGCCGACGCTAGATCCCAGAAGGTGGCCGCGGCCCAGAGGTCGTCGCCTCTGAATTGCAGCTCCTCCGTTGGAACCGTCGGTGTGGGGGGCCTCGAGCAGTCCTACGGCTCCACCAACCCGTTCTCATCCACGCAATCCTCTCACAATCCCCCCGCGTGGCCGGGCGCGTCCATTTCGCCGAATGAATTTGATTCTTCCGTTCGATCCCAACCATCGTTTGATGCAATGCTGTCCATTGTGGGAGGGGAGCCGCCCGCCACCGCCACCACGGTCGCGAGAGAAACGGGCGCTGCGCCGCAGGACGGGTTCCACGTGGTTGTTCCACCGGAGGCCGCAGTGCCCTTGGCGCTAATCCGGGAGCCGCAGGACGTCGATGATGAGCTGTCAGCGACCTCCGACGGTGTCGACGAAGACGACGAGGAGGAAGAAGGCGACGAGGACGAGGACGACGAGGAGGAGGTGGAAGAGAAGGAGGAGGAGGAGCAGGAGGGATCCGACGGCGACGAAGACGCACCCGCGTCCAGACCATTGGTTCAACCGTAGCCGGTTATTTAGTTCACCCGATACGTGACTATCCGTCGCAAACGGACATAAAAGCGTCTGCTACAAATCGCCATACGCCATTTTCCGTACTCTGCCGTGCAATTTGTTTTTTTTATATTGAAGGATTGAATTTTTTCCCACTCAGTTTTTTTCCCTCACATCCGTCCTCTTTCTTTTTGACTCGAACAGTGGCGCCTCCCATATGACGCCCGCACAAGAGGAGAGAGAGAGAGAGCGAGGATGCAGCGCGGGTATCGCCGCAGAAAGGTGGATACGCGCACGATACATCTTCGTGCCTTCTGCCACTGCCCCGACCATTTTTTTCTTCCCTCTTTCGACGGTGTCGAATGTTCCATACACCATTCTGACGTTTTTTTCCGGATGCCAGGGTGCCAGCTCCTTATTTCCCTTCTGGTCTGGGCCACATCCCTCCCTTTTCCAAGTGTTTGCCTCTGTCGCCAATAGTGCTACCTGTTCCTTCCTCCGCTGTGCTCCAGCTATCTCTACCTCCCGCGGACAGCCCGTTTTCAGCGGCCTACCTCCTCGTGATGAAATTCCCCCCCCCCGTGTCATACCGCAGGGCATCGCCCGCGGTCCCGGCACTACTGCGAAAAGAGCGGTGTGTGATCAACACTACCACAGAACCGAGATCGCAATCGGTTGATCCCATCCGCTCCTCTTCTACCAACTTTAACTGTGGAGAGAGTCCCGGTCTGATTTGGATCACGTCACCTGCCACGTCACCAAGCCAATGCTGTACTTCTTTTTTTGTCAAGCGCCGCCGGCCGGCACAATCGGTGAGCGGCACCCCCCCCAACGAGGGGGGCAGTATCCCCCCTGTCAAGGCGCTTGTGGGTCGTGTCAATCAGTCTTGTTGTTGGTTTCTCTCAACCGAAGGTCAGATCACCCATCTCAACGGTGAGCTGCCCGCAACGAGAGGCGTGACCGGGTTCCATCATCGCTGTGGGTGGCCAATAAATGTGATGTCGAACCGTACCGCCGCTGTTGACGGACGCCAGCAATCGGCGCAACCGGCGGGGCAAAGCGGCCCTCACCATGATGAGGATGACGGCGTCGGAAAGCTGGGGACTGAGGCGGTGCCCGCGGCTTCCCCAGCATGCGGCGACGGCCCCCTTCGTTCGGTCGCGGAGTTGCGGTCGCAGCTCGCCTCGCTGTATCACTCGTACGCTCGGCTGCTACGCGTTGCCGCAGTGAAACTTGGGGAATCCCCCGCTTCCTCGGCTGCTTCCTCGTCGATGCCTACTGCCGTTGCCCTCAGCGCGGATTGCTGGCGCGAGGCGTCGCGCCTGCGCTCGTCCCTTCGCGACCCCCGCCGCGTCCGCATCCAAGCAAAAGTGCAGCTTTGCATTGACCTGGAAGCCGCTCTTGTTGCGAAGCGCAACGCTTTAGCCGAGGTCGACGCGGTGTTACTTAGGCTCACCACCGTTCCGTGACACCGGGTACACCAACGTCACTCATCAGCGCGGAATACTGTATGTCGAGTAGCTATCATGCTGTCAAGTGTGACGGTTGAAGTTGACAGCGCAGGCACGCAATCAATCATTGCTGCCTGCATTGTTTTTTGCATCCAGAGGGTCACGTCACGCACGTAGGTAGACGACGAAAGACTATTTAGCTTGCGAGTTGAAATGTTGCGGCGGCCCGCGGCGTACGTTACATCCCCACGACGGCTGCCTTCTCTAGGTCCCCTACCCGGGTGCGGGCTCGGTTCCATCCTGTCGCTCCGCATCGGTGGGACGCGCTGCCCATCGTCGTCGTCGTCGTCGCATCCCTCTTCGGATGCGATGCCCCCCCGATCCGCGCCGTCCGGGGCGAAAGGGCAGCCGGAAGCATCATCATCCGCGTCGGCGGCCTTTACGCAATCGGGGAAGGGCCAGGAAGGCGCTAGTGGGGGGAAGCGAGACGCCCCTGGCACCGACGGGACGACCGCAGCCGCCGCGGAGCCGGGACGGGTGGGTGGCAACTCTTCCGCGGAACGGTTCGTCATGGACAACATCTACCACCCGTCCGCAGGCCACCTCAAAGTGGAGCGCCGCACCGACGACGACCAGTACGCCTTCGCGAGGGCGTTGCAGCGCGGTGAGAGGCAGCCGCTGCCGTGGGAGTACGCTCCTTCGCCCGAGCATAGATCGCTCGTGCTGATGCTGTACCGCTGCGTGCTGAAAGACCTCATTGAGTTCAAGTCCATCCGCCGCAAGAGCCTGCTTCAGTGGACGCGTCTCGCATTTCGCCGCCGCGCGATGGCGACCGAGAAGCTGCTCATTGACGAGTGCATTGAAGAGGCGCGCCGCTCCGTGTACGTCTTGGCGAAACACAAGACCTTTGAAACGACGCAAAATTACGACTTCGACGCGATGTATCTTCCCAAGGACACAGGCCAGGACGTCAAGTCGTACATGGAGAAGATTTACGATCCCGCCGCCTCCAAGTCGGCGTACCAGAACATCGCCGATGTGCAGCCGGGCATGGAGGACCTTGTGATGACGAACAAGAATGCAATGTCCGGTGGCCGCGCAGGGGCAGGGGGAATGCCTGGCATGCCCGGGATGCCGAGCGGCGGCGGCGGCGGGTTGAGCGCCAACCAAGCCACGCGCGAAGAGATGGAGCAGCAGTTTGAGCGCGAACGGACGCAGCGGGAGGGCACGATACGGCCGCCGCCGCCCGGCGATGGACTGCAGCGGTAAACGCCAAGACCTGCGAGCGAACGACGGCGAGGTATATTCCACACCTTAAGGGTGAAGTTCGGTGTTTCTCTACTCTGCCGCGTGGTACCGCCGCCACCTACCTACCCCCCGCCGCCCTTGTGGCCCCCCCCCCCCCTTTCATTTCGCAGCGTATTTCGATTTGGTTTGAACATTTCACTTGTTGGTTTTCCCTTTGGCAACGGAAATGACGGCGACACCATCGCTGACGGTGTTCGGGCATTACATCAGCCAGCCGAGCCGCGCGGTCCTGTGGGCCCTCGCGATGACGAGGACGCCTTTTCAGTTCGTCAAGATGGACCCAACGAAGGGGGAATGTGAGTCGGCGCAGTTCCTCCAAAAGTTTCCCGCTGGTGTCATTCCCGCGTTGGAGGTGCTACACCCAGCCGTCCCACTGCACACCACCACTGTCGCGGTTGAGACTGTCCCGCCGCTGCGAATCACCGAATCGAGTGCGATTTTGAAGTATCTGGCGTTGACGCGCGGGTGGGAAGACTGGTACCCTCCCGGCGACCTCGAACAGCAGGCACGCATCGACTCGTGGTTGCACTGGAACAATAGCAACACACGCCTCGCGACCACCGCCGTGTTCCGCCACTTGCTCCGCAACATGGACCTCGGTATGGCGACGACGTCGACGGGAGGGGCGGTTACAGCATCGGAGGAGGAGGTCATCCGCGCGCGCCGCGCCAAGGTGGCTTCCACCGTCTCCGCTGGGCTGGTGCAGTTGCTCGACCCGCTGAAGGTTCTCGAAGGCGAACTCTCTGCCAGAGCCGCCACGGCGCGGTTGAGTGGATTGCACGCTGGACGACGGCAGGTGGACAAAAGCAGCCGTGGCCCTCTCGTCACGGGGGAGGGGTCGTCTCCCTCTCGCGACCTGTCCCTCGCCGATATCGCCATCTACTGCGAGCTGGATCAGCTCGAACGCGTTGGATTGCTGTTCCCCAGCGCAGACGACCTCAGCGGCTGGCAGAGCGCACTGAAGCCGCCCCCAGAGAGCAACCACGTTTCGACGCCTATCGCGACGACGACGGACTTCCCCTTTCTGCGACAATGGATGACCGCCGTGTCGGCTGCCCCAGAACACGACGCGGTTCGCGCGTCCATGTTCAAGCTGGCCCCAGTCTTGAAGGGGGTCCTGCTGCCCGGACGGTAGTCGTCGCACTGTGGACGGTAATTGAGTCGGACGGAAGTGGAGACGACAACGCTCCCTTTCCATCCATTGGTTGCGACGATGCGTCACTTTGCCGTGCCTCGCAAATTTTGCGTTAATCATTCGCTTTTGCATGTGCGGCGCGTTGTTGAAACCCCAATATTTGCTGTAGGTCTTAAAACGTGCCCCTCATTCGCTGCGAGTGTGATTAACCCACCGACGAGCGAGAGAGCCTCAATAACACATACCAGTGAACATGATCGTTGGCCAGGTGACGGACGGCGCGGCCTTTTGGGCCGCAAGTGATGGGCGAATACAATGCGGCTCGTTCAGTAACGGCTGGCCGGTGATCAACCTCTGCTACAGCGCCCATCTGATTTCCCCAAACTGAATTGTTCCGTGATTGAATCGACTTCCCCCGACTCGCCTTCACACCAATGCGGAATAATTTGCCTTGATTGTCCGTTTGCTCACACTTCACTGACGGCTGTCCCCTCGTTTTACATGCGGATTGAACATCGTGCGGAATACGCGGACATTTCCTCGGTCGATTCAATTTATTTCAACGTTGGGCCGACCGTCCTTTATGAAAAAACGCCACTAGCGTGTGAATCTCGGACGGACATTGAACGTCTGCCGCATGTGCAGGGTGTCGACGAAGGCGAGCTAGACCCCGGAAGTCAAGGAAAACACCAATTTCATTTCGTTTTCATGCTTTTTTTTGTGGAACGACAAGGTTATTATTCGTTCGTTAAGTATCAACGAGAAAAAGCGCAATGCAAAACCCAATGCAAGTTCCGACAGTGACCAACTCGTCGTTGCCGAATGCGTCGCCGAAGGTCGTCGTGTCCGATTCCACTCACCATGAAGCCGCCGCGAAGGCACAGGACAAGATGGCGGGCCAGGAGATGTGCACCATCGTAGGAGGCTGGGCGCTCATGCTCGGCGTCTGGTTTCATCTATTCGTGCTGATGGGCTGCGCGGGGCCCTCCGTGCGCCCTAACAGCGGTATGTGCCAAAATTACTACGGTGCGGCTTTTTGGGTAATTTTTGTGATCAACTTGATTGCCTACTACGTTGAGGCCCACAAGAGCCCGGTCCGTCAGTACCTGAGCAATTCGATGTCATTAAGTCCGATCCGCGCGTACTTAGGCGGCCTTCACCTCCAACAGCCGATTCTGTGGTGGCAGGTACAGTGCTATCACATGGAGACCCGTGTGGTGACGCAGACGCACACGCGCGCCGACGGCAGCTCCTACACCACGACATCGACGCAGCAGGTGCGGGTCGACACGCACTTTGCCCGCGGGGCGTTCGCGTATACGTTCTGCGAAGACACTTCCGAGACGATCATCATCCCCTCTCGCGTCAACGTCATTCGGCTGCGGCTCACGAAGTCGTACGAGTTCGCAGATTCCGCCACCAGGTCGGCGTACGATGCCGAATTCGCGGAGTTCGTACGGCTGAACGACCGCGACGTGCACAAGGACGTGAGCAGCGGCATGGATTTGGAGGGCTTCGAGGAGCTCGTGATGACGGTTCAGGACGACCAGCAAGCGCCGGTTCTGCTAAAGCTACCCTTCTTCTACTTATTCACCGTGCTGCTCGTCGGCATGCCCTATCGCCATTGGTTCTTCTGGGTCACGACGGCCATGGACTACGCCTTCGTGAAAAAGGTTTCCAGGGGTCAGGTTCCACCGCCAGCAGGTGCCGTCTTGCCGTTTGGCCTACCGGTTTTGCCACCACTCGGTGGGGGCCTCCTGGTGCCGATGGGCGTGATGATGCCTCCTGCTACTACGGTCAGCCTGCCCGAGAGCAGTGCGCAGCCGGCAGGGCACGGTGGGCCGACGACGAAAGTGTGACTTATTACGCCACGCCCTGATCGTGGGGTCCTCAGCCTGCCCGACAGCAGTGCGACGGCGTACGATTATGGGGTTGGTGGCATAATGGTCCTGATGTTTTCCCTAATGATCCAGCGAGCGAAAGAGAAAGGAAAGAAGAGAGACTCGTCGTTTCACACCCACACCGAGAAACGTCATCCTCATCCTTCACTCACAAAATTGATGACTCGGTGTGGCGGCTCTCTGACAAATGCTCGTGCAGCCCACGCCCACCATCCCCGGAACAAACGCGGCGGCTATTCCTCCCACCTCTTCCCAACCACAGGATCGCCTTCGCACCTCCGCGCGACAATCTGAAAGGGCACACCCCAAAGGTGTGCAGTGCTATGCCGCCGACGAGGAGACGGAGGAAACCTCTCAGCACGTATGAACTCTCTCTGTTCATACTGCCACTCGTTTTGCTGCTCGCACCTCCTTCTTGGGAGCCTTGCGGCGAGGGAGGCGTGCCGGTAGGGGGCGGCGAGGGAGGCGTGCCGGTAGGAGGCGGCGAGGTTTCCTTAATTCATCATCGACTACACACGGTTTTTCGTCGCCATGGACCCCTGATCACCGCGGCCGCGCAGCTGAGCCGAGTGCCGTGCGAAGGGACGACCTATCCCTTCCTCGTGGCATCCTACGCCGTCGGGTCGCCGCCGCCGAATTGCCTGGCATCGTACCCGAGCAACGTCGTGGTGTTCAGCGCGCAAACTGACTTTTCCCTCATTCGGGGGAACCCCGCGACCACCGGTTGGTCGTATTTATGGTCACCTCAAATTGTACCCAGCGACACCCATGCCTTCCCGTCGACCGCCAATAGCCATTGGAGCATCAGCGCGTCGTATTTGTACCCGCTCGTGTCCCAATCGTGCACGGCAGCGGGGTACATTCAACTTCACTGCGGCTGCCACTATCCCCCGTATGACCGAGAAAATGTCCATTTACGCCTATCGCTGCCGCCGGACACGGCGGGCGGGCTTTATTACCAGTACGCCATCGATGGTTCCTGCAACGGTGGTGACTCCGGCTTCACGCTGACGTCGAACGCAGCGACGTCCACGCCCATCATCAGCTTCGCGAGCACCAACACCCAGACAGGCGTCTCGGAGACGCCGTTCACCAATTTCAACGTACCCGCCGGGACGTATGTCGACGCGCGCGTTTCCATCGCCAACAACAACTGCAACAGTGCGGGAAGCGGCGTGGCGGCGACGGCGCTCTTCTTCCCTCAGGGCCAACCTAACCTTGCTTGCGCGGTTGGAAGTCCGCATTGCGAAGCGGACGGCGAGGTGCCAGTGTACGACGTGCTGCGCGACTTCACCGTGGCGGTTCCCCGGGCGGACTGGAGGCTGCCGTGGCGGTACGGATGGTCCAGCTTTCACGACGAGCTCGGCTTCACGAGCTTGCCGCGCACGTTCGTGTCTTCCAGTAGCAATCCACCGGAGTCGAATGCAGACTACATGTGGGGATTCCGTGATGCAATAGAAAGCTATCCCTACATCGCGCTTGTCGCGTCTACCTTCCATAGCGTAGCACCAGGGACCCACCTTGTACTTCACCCAGGTTGTGTGCCCGCGGACTATCTTCGCGCGAAGGTGCGTTGGTTGTGCCCCTCGAGCGATCCGGGTGCCGTTCACATTGCGGGCGATTGGATAAACGGCGAGTCTTGCGGTGACGCGCGGCCCGCGATTCACGTCGGAGCGACCAGCTACTTCAACATGTCTAGCACCTTGAGCAATCCGACGTTCACGTTCGCCGCTCGGATCGGCGGCGCTTCCACCGCCGCTGCCGGGGCCCATGTGACCTTCACCGTCGCCGTGCTGCAAGTGTGCACCTGCGCCGTGACGGGCCTCGCCGCCCGCGTTCGGTGGTTCTCTCTTCCTCGCCGCAACGCCAGCTGTGCGTTCCAGGCGCGGCGCTGTGGCTGGGAGAAGCAGTCGATCGCGATTTATCGTTTGGAGGACGACGTGCTGTCGCAGACCAATCCGACCGACGCTAACTGGACATTCGGGGATTCCACGCTGCCTACGCCGACAGGTGCCTTGGACACCGGCGTCGGCCCAATGACGGAGAGTCCCTGGCAGTCGGGTGAGAGCGTCGGATACCGCTCCGTGGCCACGGGTACGAGTGTCGCACGCTTCATTGGGGTGCCGGTCTCGCTCGTCCCAGAGCGACGAGACAACAGGGTTGTGACGTTGACCTCTTGCAGCACGGGTGCCGCGGGATTCCGTCGCGCGGTCGCGCGGTGGACCGCACCACGGGGTGGCATTCAGGTGCGAGTGGTGGGTCGCTTTCTCTCGCCCCTGACACCGGTGGTTCGCGGCGCCATCGCCGTGCCGTGCGAAAACTTTCTATGGGTGGCGCCCGCGGCGGACTCCAACTTCAACTTCACCTTTTGGCTTTGCGACCGGCCCTCGGCGGCACCGCACGTGGCGTTGATTGACTTCACGATGCTCGTGGACGTTGGCGCCGCGGCGCTCCTTCCATGCGCGGCGATCAACGTCAGCGTCACGGCGACCATCACTGTTGTCTCGGCGACTCGGACCGCGTCACAGGATACGTCCATGTCCGCGTCAGGTCACACGGCCTCGCCTTCTCGTACCGCCGACTCTGTGTCGGCGTCGCGCTCTAACTATCTGTCCACGAGCGGCTCTCACGAATCGACGTCGAACACGATCACTCTTTCAGTGCGTCCCCGCATCGCTCGCACGCCTACTGCAAGTGAGTCATCGTCACCCAGTAAGTCGGATCACTCAACGTCATTCACTCCGCTCACACTTTCGCCGACGAGGCTTCCACTCCCGTCGAGCACAGCGAGCGACGCCGCGAGCCTCAGCCGGCCGTCGCACTCGGTGACGCACACCTACGCGGACCTTTCGCCATCTCGTTCAGAGTCGCTGCCCCTATTCGCGACGGTATCCCCTTCTCTGCCGGCGGTGGTATCCGCACCGACGGCCGTCGCCGAGGCTGTCGCCGCGGTGTCGTCGACGACGTCGGCGACCGCGTCGGCCACTGCCGTGGTCTCGTCGGGCTCCTTTCTGCTGGCTCAGAAGGCGCTCTCGGTGATCGGCGCGTTACGGTGCCTAGACAGCGACGGGCCTCAGCCCCCCTCGATGGTGCTGCATCCACTACAAGGACTATTTCCAGCCAGCATGTTCTACCCCGAAGAATGCGGCTCACTATCCGTGGTCACATCCGTCGCGTCGGTCGTGAACGGCACGGCGGCCGTGGCATCCTATCGTTGTCTCTCCGACGAATACGTTATCGGCGCGGCCACGAATCTCTGCCTTCTGTTGCCCCTCACCGGGCTCGTGTGCGCCTGCGGCTACTGTGTGACCTTGTCGCTCTTCATGCGCTTCGCCCCGGATGCGTCCCGCGAGGAACGTCGCTTTTTGAAGGACAGCGGTGTGCCGTGGATTCGCCGCATCCGCTTCTTTACGTGCCTCCCTGGCTGCTTCGGAGTGCCGCTCGCGTTGTGCCTCGTGCGCAGCAGCGAATTGGCGGTTTCTGGCCTTTCGATATCCGTGAGTCCTGCCACCGTCGCGATGATGTCCTCCGTGATGGCCGTGGTCGTCGCGTCCGTGGGGTGGATTGCATGGGCGACGTACACGGCCGCGAGCGGGTGCGGCTGCCAGTCGACGCCTGGACGCAGTCGGCACGCCTTTCCGGCGATGGTCGTAGATTTGCGCGAGACACAGGCGCACTCGTTGGCGGCCACCGTCGCGGCTTCGTCGGGTCGCACCTCCATACACCGTGGCCTGGCATTGTCATTGTACTTCTTCGTGGCGGGCGGCCGGACGTGGTCAGCGAGATCCGTCGCCGTGCAAGTCGACAAAGCCCACCAGGAGGCGACGTGCCGCAACGAGGCGGAGGATCCGCTGCTTCAACGGGGCAGACGACCCAACGAACAACGACCTGAGTCCAAGGCGCCGCCGCCGCCGCCGATACGCCCCTTCATTGACCCATTTCATCGCTGCTGGGGGTCGCTGTACCTCGACTACCGCGTCGAGCGGCGATGGTACCTGGCCGTCGACCTGTCACTGACGATGCTGTCGACCGTCGCCGGGTCCGTGAAGTCCACCGCACCGGAGGTGTGCGCCGCCGCCAAGATCATGGTCCTCGCCGCCTCCCTCGCCGCGCTTGGCGGCATTCTCGTCCTGCGGCCGTACTTAGTGCCCCTTGACAAATGGCACGCCGTAACAGTGGGCGCCGTGACCGTCGCTGCGGCGATCCTCTGTTTTCCGGCGTCCACAACGGACGCGGCCGGCGTCCTCGGTGCCATCGCCTCGGTTTTATCGGTGGCCAAGTTAGCGTTCGATGTCGCTATCTTAATCATGGAAATGACTCCTATCGTGAGATCCACTCACCGAGAGGCGCTTGACGCTGCTCGGCTCTCGGAGACGACCCGAGACGACGTCGAAGAGCTTGTGGAGAGGCCCCCGCCGGTCACCTCCGACGTCGACAACCACCATCCGGTCGTGGCGGGCCAAGCACTTCTTGTGTCGGCTACTTCGGCAATCACTGCCGTTCCGGCATTCAACGGCGACGCCCATAATGACAACGACGTGGGCGACGACGAAGTGGACGAGTTGCTCGGAACCATTTCACATGGGAGGCGCGCATCGCATCCGGAGGACCCACGGCCACCGCCACCACCGCACAGCCGTCGCCTCGGGCAACTGCTGGATGATTTGCTCCTTGACACTGGCGACGACGCCACGTTCGCGTCGCGGCTGAGCAATCCGTTGAGGCACGGCAACCAAAAAGCAGCCGCGACGGGTCACGTCACCCCGCAAAGGGAGCGTGGCCTTAGTTTTTTCGGTTTCGATCTTTGACAAAGTACCGCTTTTTGCCTTCCTTCCCCAACTCAGTCGGGGGGAGACCACCGCGCAGCGCCGTCGCGGCGGTTGGAATCGGGACGAGCCGTGTCGGTCACCGTTGCTTTCACCGCCCCCCCCCCCAAGTCGTGCCATGCTTAAAAAAATGCACAGGTCGATGGTGATAGCGGCTGCATGGTGGGCGGTGTGTGTCGTGGGGTTGACCATTGCCATGGGGGTCCCCGAATGTGCTTCAGGCGGCGCTGCGTGTGAGAAGTGGCCGCAGCCGGGGGCAGAGGGTAGCCGAGGCGGATATCCTCTGCAGTCCGCAGCGGAAGAGGGCGGAGCCGCGAAGTTTCGACACGTGCGGAGCCTCTCCTTATCGCCCACGCGGGAAGCGGCGGCAGCGGCGTCCGCCCTCGGTCTTTCCACGACGATTTGCCGACTCGGAAATGCCAACTTCTCGGCCCACCTCGCGACGCAGGCCACCGCGCTCGTGTTCTTCTATCTGCCTCAATGCGTCGTCTGTCAGCGGTTGCTCCCTCTCTTTCTCGACGCAGCCCGGGAGCTGCGGGAGACGGAGTACAATTTTGTGCCGATCTGCATGATAGACGCTTCGACGCCAACTGCCGCAACGGGAAACAACAAGCGAGGAGTCGAGATCATGGAAGACGAGTCCATCGACGACGGGTCATCGGGGAAGCAGTCTCCTCATTTTGGCGCTCTGCCGGGGCACACGGTCGCCGCGGAGCTTGCGTTGTCATCGTTCCCAGCCCTCAAGATCTTCCACTACGGTCGCCTGAGCACCCGAGACACCGTGCCGGCGACGAGCAAGTCGGCGATTGTGCGGTTCATGAAACAGAAGCTCCGCCCTGCGTCGGTCGAGCTACGTTCGCGGGACGAGGTGCAAGCGGCACTGGACGAATGCATTGTGAACCACGAGCCGGTGGCGCTCGGTTGCATGCCAGACCCGCGGCACGACTGGACCACCGCCAATGTCGACGACGAGGTCTCATCTGAGTTCGTCTCCCGCAAACTAGCGCCAACCCACTTCGTTCAGCTCGGGGAAGCCTTCCGGGGATCGGTGCTGTTCTATCACATGTCGGACCCCTCCCTGTGTCAGGCGGTATCCGAAGAGTCAGAGCAACCGTCTGCCGACTTGGGCTCGGTGGATGTGAAGCCAGCGCTGCTGCGCACACCCCTTCGCCCGTACGCGTTTCGCATTTTTAAGAATCACCCGCTCATCGGCGCACGGTTTGAAGGTGGCGTCCAGCCGGCCAACGATGACGACGAACCTGCGACCGACAACAACGATGAGCGCCCCGCCGGTTCGGGGGCCAGGCAGCCGCCGACCTCTAAGGCAGTCGAGAGCAAATGGAAGCCGCTCGGCTCCGCATCATTCACAGCCGACGTCGCGCCGGACGGGCGTAAGCGCCCCGCGACGTCGACCAAGTCGACCATCCACGAGTCGACGAGCATCAACGTCGCCCGTGGCGTGCAGGTGAGCCGTCGCACCCATGTTGCCCCGGTGCACACCACGCCAGCGGCGGCCGCGAACGACGACGAGACCCTCAGCCTCGTGAACTGGTATGACCAGAACGAAGTCGATAGCACGAGTTGGTTCCGACCGCGTGTGGCGGCCAGGTCGGATGCGAGCGTGGCTCCGGGTCGGCACTTGACGACGGCGGCACTTCTCAACTGGGACCAGGACTTGGGATACGCTGCCTTCTCGCCCCCCACCATGATCGGCTTGATCGCCGGCCACGCGATTCCGCCCGTGGACGTTATCACCCACGCCAACCGGGACTTCCACAACGACCGCTCGCCGCTGCTCGTCTTCGTGTTCCACCCCGCCATCGAGAAGCGCTTCGCGGAGGAGCTGCGCCACCGAGCGGCGGTCCCGTTCACCACCATCGCGGGAGAGCGCAGCTTCGTGCTGCAGTACGTGCCAGACCTCAAGTACATGGTCAACCGCTTTCTGAAGGTCGTGCTCCCCGCCGTCGATTTCAACGCCTCCATCCTCTTCGCCGACATCACCGAGAATCACCAAATTTTTGGTCACTTTGGATTCAACGAGTCGGTCTACCGTGACATGCGGGGGTCGTCGGCGCTCATCGGCGTCATCTACGGGCAGCACAAATATGTGTACCCGTGGCCGCTGTTCGACGCGACGAGGGTGGCCGCATTCCTGACGAGCGTCGTGGCCGCCAAGGCGACTCCCTATGTTCGCTCGCAGCCACCCCCGACCACGCCTACGGACGCCGGCAGCGGCCTCGTCACTCTCGCGGTGCGGTCCACGTTTCATGCCGTCGTGCTGCTGGAGCGACGGTACACCGACCGACTGGTGCTCTTTGGCCTCGGCGACTTCCTGTCTCGCAGTGCGGTGCAAAGCATGTCGGCTTTGGCCGAACTCGAGAAGGGCAACGACAACGTCAGCTTTTTCGTGATGGACGCGGACGAAAACGACGTGCCGGATGAGTTTCCGATTGAAAACCTGCCGATGATGATCGTGTTGCCGGCCACCTCCGTCGCCGAGGAACAGCGGCTCCGTCCTTTGGCGGCCACGGCGGGTGGGGCGGGCAAGGTGCAGCCACATCCAGTCTACTTTGAGAAAAAGGGAAGCGACTTCACCCTGACGTCGGTGGCTGAGTTCTTGCGTCGCCACAGCCGCCACGCCGCCTCGTTGCGACACGGCCCGGCAGAAATCGCAGCGAAGAAAAAACAGCTCGAGGCAGCGGAGCAGACACCGGATCAACCACGTGACGAACCCGCGGACGGCGAGGGGGACCCCGCCACTGGCCGCACGACTGTCACGATGCGGAAGGCGGGGCGCGACGCCAAAGGCAACGTCGTTTACTTGCCCCCTGACAGCCATTACAAGCGTTGAGGAATCGTCCGGCGTTTCTCAATCGAACACCCTTTGACGGCCCATGTTTGTTTGCGACGACGTTTGTCCGGGCAGCCCTTTCTCCTCCCACCCTCCCCTCCCTTCCAAACGATGGAGGCACCCGTGCGCGCTTTTCCCCCCCGTCTGTTCGGCACCGCACCATAACCCCCCCCCCTGCGCGAGTGCGCCAAGAGGATGATCGCCCCCCTTCCCTTTAAT
>ERZ1292633.960-Hain-H41-02um-R1-960-length-31780-cov-7_pt1 | contig 31780 bp, 11 predicted proteins | sample MGYA00564406_ERZ1292633 | MGnify/ENA primary metagenome ERZ1292633 (study PRJEB36523, sample SAMEA6512639) | groundwater metagenome | collected 2019-01-08 | study: AquaDiva: Metagenomics assemblies of 32 groundwater samples
CCCCCCCCCCCCCCCCATATTACTCTTCACATAGAGGAGCAACGTCACTTTCGGTGGCCACGAGACCGGTCTCGCGCCCTTCGGCTGCTGTCCCGGTGATCGCGACGGTCATCTCTTCGGTTTCGCGTAGAATCTTCGCGGCGGCGGGACGCGGAGCGGCGGGGGGAGTCGCTGCGGCGGCGTTTGTCTCGGCTGCGCCCGCTCTTCCGTGTCCGCCCAACGCCGACGGACGACGACGTACTCTGGGGAGGGGGCGCGACTTCCGTTTCAATGTGCCTGTAAGAGCAGGTGGCTCGGCGGCACCTCCCCCTGAGATAGTCGTTACAAATCGGGATCAACGTCACCGCGTGCGGCGTCATCGGCTGGCGACTTCCGCCTTCAACACTGCTTGAGACGGGTGCGGCAGAAAAGGCGCCACTTGACGGCGGCTGCACCTGCTGAGGGTCATCGACGTGGGGAAGTTCATCACGAGCTGATCCCACCGCGACCGGCGCTTCCGTCGCTTCGCAAGGCATAAGTGTTTCGGATGCCTTGTGCTGCAGGTCGACGCTCATCGGTGCCGTCGGAATCGCTGCTAATCCGCTTGCCGTCTGCGGCGGTGCGGCGGCGACGGGAGTGACGGCGGCGTGCTTCGCGCCATGCCTCGTCTGCAGTTGCTGTTGCTTTCGGCTGCGAGTGCGCATTAAGACGGAGATGACGGATGTCATGTCGACAACTTTGAGTAATCGCGCAGGGGGCGCGGGCCGTCGCCCGATGCGCGGCTTTGGAAAGACGCCGGCGGGAAACGCTTGAGGGTATCCGTCGGGGAGTCCCTCCTCGGCATCAACGTCTTCGTCGTCTTCTGACGGTTCTGTTTCGACGGTGGTGGCACCCGAGGCGGCGACGGCGTCTCCCGCCGTCATAGCGCCAGCCGTGGGATCACTTTCCTTTGCACCGTCAGCCCCCACTTGGAGATGCGGCCCCGGAGCGTTTTCTGTTTTACTTGCTGTGGCACTTGCCCCGCCGGCTGCCGTGGCGCTCTCATCGTCGCCACCCCCGAGGATGGCTTCGAGCATGTCAGGGTCCAACTCATCTCGCTTTGCCGCCGTGGGTGCAAAGTCGTCGTCCGTGAGGTCCGACGCGGCATCGTCGTCAGACGAATCTAAGTGCGCCAATGCGCTGGCCACGACGGCCGCCTTTTTCCGCTGTTCAGCCTTCGCCATGGCGCTCACGCGACGAAGCACATCTCGCGCGCTCAGCGCTTTGGTCTTGCGGTTCAACCAGTGAAGATGCAATGGGCTCTGGAAGCCTAAGAAGCCGTACCGGTCACGGTCCCGCTCAAAGTACTGCTGAAACATGCCATTGAAACGATCTTCGGAGGACGACGATCGCGACGATCCTCCCCCGACAGCTACGGCTCCTCCAGCGGCGTCGTCTTCGTCGTCATCATCTTCGGTTTTGGCAATGATCAAGAGAAGCTCGTCCATAGGGTCCATGTTGTAGAACGCCAAAGGCACGTCGACCAGCCGACGGACGACGTCCTCGGCAGCGGCCTTGTTCGGCTGAACTTGGGCATTGACGGAAAACAATAACTGTCCTTGTCGGACCCCGGCGGCTTTGGCGGGGCCGGTCGGATCGACGCTGGTGACCCGGAGATCATCATCAAGGTCGAACCCTAGTCGACTTAAAGGTTCATTAATGTGCGCGCGACGGGCAAGCCACACAAACGTGCCGTGCACCGGCCCCGGACCTACGGTCACGCTATGAGCTGCGACACTAGCACCAGGAAGAACCCTATTCGACACCCCAACCGTAGTAGCCGACGACGCACCACCGGGCAGCGAAGGTTGTCCAAGCGACGCGATGATCCCAGTGGACGTGGTGTACCGTGGCGACGCCCCGACGCCGATGACAGACTGCGGGACCGGATTGACCATGTTCGATGTGCCACTGACGCCGGAAGGGACAGGGGCCGGAGCGGCCGTGCCCGCGACTTTTGCCAGGAACCGTGACACGAGTGACCCTTCGCCTGACATTTTCAACGACAACTAGGTTCAAACGGGATAAGAGAGGAGAGGGAGAGAACAGAAGAGGACAGTGAACAGACCCCCACTACCGAAAAAAATATAAATACTACGTGAAACCAGTGCGCGGTAAGCAACAAAAAGATACCAGTAAATCCACACGCACCTTTTGAAAAAAAATTTGACCTGCCGGCATCAAACGCCCGGAAAAGATGCCCTCCTTGGGCCACGATGCGAAGATAAAAAGATAGCCACCAGAGCAACACATCGTCCACTACAAATTGTCGGAGGTGCCGACCAAAGGGCGTGTCTGTCTGTGTCACGCATCGTTGTATAGTGAGTAGTCGGTCCCCGCCCGTCCGTCGGCCACACGTCGGCCTTGCGGCTGCCGCGACGAGCCGCCCCCGATGCCTTCACCGAGCGCGCTGTGGTTGATCGAGCCCGTCGCATCACCCTGGTGGTCTCCTCGATCGTCCTCGTCTTGCAGCGTCCGCATGGACGACGACAAGCTGTTGCTCGGCGCGCCGCCGCTCGAGTTCGAAGGCGCCGGTGGGTGATTTCCGAGCGGCGCCGCTCTCATCGCCACTGCCGCGTGCTGGTTGCCTTTGTTGTTAGCATTACCCTGGAGCAGGGCGCTGCCCTCATCCGAACCCTCTCCCAGGGTGCTGATTCCCCGGTGCACAGACACCAAACTTTCCGTTTCATCGCGCGGGTTGCTCCCATCGGAGCCGCCCCTTTTCCTTTTCGATCGAAACACGAAGACCGTGGCGACGATCAGCACGACGACGCCCGCGGCAACGCCAACTCCAATAATGTCAATCGTGCTAAAGACAGGCGATGGCGACGATGGCGCAGCAGGAGGCGGCCCGCCGTAGCTGGCAATGATGACGGCGACCACGCCGAGCTGCGCTGATAGTTCGGTCGCGGTGTGCGCGGACAAGAAATTGACAAAAAGCGTTTGGTCTCTCAGTTGCCGGGGGGAAAACGTGCTGGCTGGGGGCGACCCCGTTGCAGGCTCATGCAGCCCGGAGGTCCCGTCCGCGTCGAACAGAATGGCGGGCGCAAAGGCAAAGTACATATCGGTTCGGTTGCTATCTTGCGGCTGTTTGGAGATGTTCACGACGAGAGGAGAGATGGCTCGGCCGATGGCACCGGCGACGTTGTTGAAGAACGTGGATTGATCGAACGTCGCCGTCTCGAAAGTGGCGAGGAAAATGTAGACGCCAGGAAAATCGTACGCGGGCGGAGCCGGCGACGTAGGCACCGCCGTGGTGACCGTGGTGGACACGGTGGTGGTCGCCGACGCGGTCAACGTGGGCGTCACCGACGTAGTGGCCGTTTGATTCGCTGTCGACGTCGCGGTGACGGTGGTCGTTGCCGTCGCGGTCGCGGTCGTCGTCGTCGTTTGCGTCGGCGAACTCGTTGGGGTCACGCCCGTGGACGTCATCGTTGCGGTGGTCAGGTACGGGGTTGGGTACACGATCGTCGTCGAGGGCGACACGTAGTCTCCACAGACAAGATAAGACTGGCTGGAGCAGAAGCCCTGAACGAAGAACGTGGCGACGTTCGGGGTGGGGTCATTGCAGTTCACGTAGAATGAAAGAGTCGCACTCATGCAAGACCCCATCCTCGCGAAGACGAACGCAGGTCGATCCGAAAAAGCGGAAATTTTTCCTGGGAGGACTTCACACGCCCCAGGGTTGCCAACTGTCGTGACGCTCGTCGAGCTACAATTTTGACACGCGTCGTCCGCGCAATCGTAGTAGAGGATGGCACGATTACTGGCCGGCTGACACTTGAAAATGTACGGGTTAATGCCCCGCGCCCGGGGGTAGCACACGTCGCAGATGATGGCCAGCGGCGATGATTGCTCCGTGCAGCTGGAGTCACGGTATGTGCGACCATAGATGCACGTCTCCGACTGCTGACCGCACGTCACCGATAATGCCGAAGAATGGCAACCTGGACTAAACGTGGTGTTGACGCAGGTCGAAAGCGCGCAAGTGTCGTCACTGCACTGCTGATGCAGCGTCGCGTACGGCACGGTCGAACCACTCCCTGATGAGCTCGCCCCGTCAAGCAGCGACGGATCCACGGCCGACGCTGACGAGGACACCGCTGCCGCCACGATCAAAATGACGACGACGACGACGGAGGAATCACGCCGACGGGCGACGACGCCCACTAAAAACATATGTAACGTTCGAACGAATCGAACAAAGGAAGAAAGAGGAAAGATGACCAAGAGGAACACACTGGAGGAAATGAACGACGAAAACGGTTGTTTGATTCGTGAGCCGATCCACACGGGCCATTTTGCTTTCAGGGAAACGGAAATACAAAGCCTACGACCACCACGACGCATCGGACCCCATCCACAGCAGGAGTAAGACGAACGCGCCGCTGCATACGGCGGCCGCTGAAGAGAAGAGCGGAGGTGACGGCGACGAGCTGCTCGGGGCGTTGGACGACGACGGCGTCGGTGGGGATGACAAAGCCGCGAAGACCGTACAATAGCCGCTCGGCGTGAGACCCGCTTCCGGGGTCCATTCTTTGAGTAGTGATATGTCTGGAATGACGCCGGCGTCCGATCGACGTCTGAGGGACGCAAACGACGTCGAGCTCAACATCCCTGTGGTCGTGGACACCTGCGATGATGCACCGTTACTACCGCCCGACAGGGCGAGGGCCGTGATGTCATTTGGCTTGGATCCCGGCTCGAGGTACAGATACAACCCACTGGACAAGAACACATAGTCGCCGTTGCAGCCAACGCGGACGCTGATGTTACTCGCGAAGGGGGCGAATGCCGCGCCCTTGACTTGCGATAGTGACGCCGCGGCCATCATCGTCGACGTCGATGTGTCGCTCCAGGGAGCCAGGACAAAAAGGGGTAGAGTTGCCGGCGAATTTGTAGAGGGGCTCGTCGACGTGCCAGGCGGTGCGACCGTGAGGGATACTGGAGGTGCCGGACTGGTCGAAATCGGATTGACGTGGGGGGTGTCGGTCACCACCAGGCAACACCGAGACGCGTTGCTACCAGAAAGGGTTCCCTTCCAGCCGCGCAGCTCTGCGACTTCGGTCACGGCTACCCCAGACCGGGTGCGCAACGAGAACGTGTTCGTGCCCTTTGCGACGGCCACGACATCATTTGCGGCTCCACCCGGCTTGACGTACATGTACTGGCCGGCGTCGATCAATATGTTCGACCCATCGCAGGTCGACGCCTGCACAAGGGAATCCGCAAACGCAGCGAAAAAACGAGACTGACTTTGAAATGCGGTTGCCAACTGGTAGCCCTGAGGCACTGTGTCGCACCGCGACAGCTTAAAGTCGCTCGACGCGGTGACCATGCCAGCCGGATAGGGGTCCATCACTTGTCCATTTCCTTCTTCGGCGTACACCCGGACGTAGTCGAAAAGAGTCGTGACGGGGAAGATCGTATCGTCGATCCCCTTTTCGCCGCCCCATGATCCGCCGATGGCCATGTTCAGCAGGATGTAGAAGGGCGTCTGCGCCTCGAAGGGCCAATCACCTCCGTCGGTCTTGTTCGCCACGAACGTCAGCGCGCCGTCGACCAAGAAGTCAAGAAAGCCCTTGCGCCAGCGCAGCTCGTATGTATGGTAGTCGGCTTCCAGCTTCGGCATGTTGACGCGACGGGTTCGGCCATTGCCAAGGTCAGCATTGTGCGTGCCGGTGTGCACGCTGTGGAAGACGGCATTCCAGTCGTGACCCACCGCTTCCATGATGTCGATCTCGCCCCCGTACGGCCACGCTGGCGTCTCCGACACCGGGAACAACCAAATGGCGGGCCATGTGCCGCGGCCGAGGGGCAATTTCGCGCGTACAATGATCCACGTACCCTCAGAGACGTGAAATCGACCTCGCGACACGACCCGGGCGGAGGTGTACGCGAAGCCAGCGCACACCGTGGACGTTTCCTTCCGCGCGACGATGGCCAGCTTTCCGTCGTCGGTTAGGAACGCGTTGGTGGCAGAGGACGTGTAGCACTGCTTCTCGTTGTTGGCGATGTAGCCGATGTCGTTCGTCCATAACGTGCCGTTGGGCGGAGATGAGGATGATGAAGAGGCGACCGAGGGGGGAGAAAACTCATCTCCGCCGACGTAGTAGTACAGCTTGCCGGTCGACTCATGGGCCACGCTGCCAGAAGGGGCAGTCGCTTGACCCCAAGCGGTCGTCGCGGCGGCGGCGAGGAGGAGCACGAACATGGAGAAAAGGACACCAAGGCACCTGACGTACGTACCACGACGCAGGAAGGGGAAAGGGGATAAACAGAGGGCTACTGGGCCTTCGGAAGGGTAATTGGCTTTGACGAAATAATCATTGACAGCGTTTGTGGAGACCGCCCCTGGCAGTTCTGGCAGTTTCGCCTGACTATGCCTCCACTGACACGGGCAGATCTGATCTGATTCACGTGCTCGCACGTACGGTGCCCAACGGTGCCGCCGTACCACAGATGCCGTGAGGTATCGGCTCGACGGTAATGAGGAAGAATTTGATGCGGGAATGCTCTCAGTCAGAGATTTTTTTCGAAACTGAGGCGGGAGGGGGCCCACCACCCTCGGAAGGGGGTGCTGCGGGGCCGCTCGCCAGCAACGTCGGGTATGGCCACACACTTGGCTGAAAGCACCACATCCCATCCGATTTATGACGTTAAGCAGCCACAGGCTGAGTTAGCACTGAGGTCAGTGATGCCTCGGGAATCCGTACTCCAGTCGGGAACTTGCACTCCAAATCTTTTTTTCGTCGTGATTTTCACGATGCCTGCTCCGAGCACCGGCGATGACGTGTGCGGCATCGGCTCGACGGTACGATGCCTGAAAAAAATGTGCTCCTACAAGTCCCATCCCACGCCGTTATTGAAGAAACTCGAGGACCATGCAAGCCAGTTGCTTGCCTGCTTCTGCAACTTGCTTGCGTCCGTCTTCACCTGCCACCGGCATGCTTCCTCGACGGACTTCGCAGTAAACTCTCGTGCGCGGCTTTTCACACTCTGCAGAACGAGGCTTTGTTTGCATTTGATCGGCTGCACGAGCAGGAACGCTGGTTTCCCAGGGAAGAGGTCGTCACGCGAGGTTGAGAACCAGCCCTTGTCCACCAGGAGCTGAAGGTCGGATTCGGTGAGGGAGTGTTCGAGCCAGAGCCCGCGCTGCTCGTCTTTTGTGATGCCGCGAAGTTCCGTTGCCCACTCAACCTTGACGACGGCCACCCAAAATTCAGTTTCCGTTGTAGCGTTCACTATTGGTTTGAGCAGTACCTTGTTTTTCTCGTACAGCGCCGCATCCAGCGCCGCGATCAAGGAGCCAAACTTGTTATCAATGGACGAAGCGCGAATGCCCCACGGGTGGCGGCACGTCCCAAGCGGCTGGCCTTTGGCGAGTTTCTGTAGATGGCCCAGGTTGCTGCGCAGAAGAAGTACATGATGCGCCTCATGGCCTCGGCGCCGTCGGGAAAGAAGTGCTCCATGATGTGCTTCACCGCCGCCGCGTCACAGCGTTCCTCCGTCACGCGAATGGCTTCGTACTTGGTTCCATTCATGCCGGGAGTCAGCTTGCACAGTGGATATTCCCTGCGTAGTGTATCGTTCCGTCGCCCGCCTCCTGAAATCAGCAGCGGCAGCGTTCCCGAGCTGCCGCTCAGGATTGGTGACACGCGGCCCATCGAGGAGCATCCGAGGAACGAGTACTCACGGATCGTGCGAAGGGCGGCTGCGTTGTGCTCAGGCAACAGGAAAAGTTGGTCGAACTCGTCTGCGATGAGCAGAACAAATGTGTCGTTCTCAGCCAGAATCTCGAGCACTGCCTGCAGCCGATCCGGCGTTTGCTGCGCCTGTGGCACCACGCCTCGTTGTTGCAGCGCATCGAATATCAGCTGCGAAGGCAATTGAGGCTCCTGGGCCTCCGAGGAGTATTCAACGTAGATTGAGATGACATTGTCGTAGCGGCAGCTCGCGCGCATGGCCGCGCGCCGCAGGGAATCCGTCTTTCCCATCCCGCGCTCGCCGAAGATGAGGTTCGACTGAGGGCCGACTGAAAATCGAAACCCGCCCTTGCTTAGCTCGCGGAGCTTGGCTTCGATTAGACTATCGATGCGCATTTTTGCCGGCGTGCGTAGAAACGTGTGAACAAAAAAGGGACTCTTCGACGATTCCTTTTCGCAGAACTCGGTGAAGAGCGCGTCGTTGAACCCAGCCTCGAGGTCTTGTGGGCATCGCGGCCCGACGAACTTTGACAGCTCGAGAAATGGCGAGCACCGAACGAGGCATCGGCGCAACATAATACTTGAAAGAACAACAAGAGAATTACGCTTGCTCAAAATTGCTGCTGTGCTTCTTCTCTTTCTCGTTAACACGATCACGCTGCTAAATTCTACTCGGCTACGTCCCGTCGCGAAACGTTCTGGTTTTGGACAGCGTGCCGATCGAATCATGCTGCCGGGGCCCATGCGGTCGTCGGCGCGGCGGAGGAGGAGCACGAACATGGTGAAACGGACACCACCGTCTTTCACAAAGACAACCACGACGCAGGAAGGAAACGATCAACAGAGGGCTACTGGGCCTTCGAAAGTTTTCCTGCTTTGACAAAATAATCAAAAAAAATATTCATCATCATCGACCGCGTTTGTGGAGTCAAAACATGCATGCGCCACCACCGGCCCCTGGTTTTACAGGTCGAGGGGAAAACACACAAAGAGGAAAAAACAAGCGACACGAAAAAAAGGTCTTTATGCAGCGAAACCAAAACCGGAAACGCTGGCCGTCACCGCCAGCAAACCCGGGGTTAATTCCACTTCGTCTACGGAACCTTCGACGTCCAAATCGACGACTCCGAGCCCCCAGGTATCATAATCGGTTCCCAAGATGGAGTCCTGCACGATGACCGCACCGTAGTACCTGCCATCCGCAGAAAACGCCTCGTTGATCGGGCCGAAGTATGGCGTCGTATGCGCGTTCGGAAAGGTCGCGATTTTTTTCGGCGACGAGTACGGATTGCTCAAGGACCAGCGGAACAGAGCCAGATCACCATAACGCGTGGTGTTCCACGACGGAGCGAGCGAATAGAAGTGGGGCAGCGAAGCCGCGGCATTCGACGACGACGACGACGGGTGCGTTCCTGGCCGTAAATTCAGAGAGCGGTAGTGTCCGTGAGTCCCGTCCGGCCTCGGCGTCATCGTGAAGCTGGTGGTCGTCGTCCCGTTGCCCAAGTGAATGCTTGTCACCGACACTCCAAACACGTCACTCGTTACCACGTCGCGGTAGCCGAGTCGATACAACGTGAGCCCGTCTGGGGCCGCTTCGTGAAACCAACCGGCGTAGTCGTCAATGTACGGCGGGATGGCAGACGAGCTGCTACCGCTTGACCCAGTGCTGCTGTTGGTCGGCTCCAAGTTGTGCACCGCGAGGCGGGTGGCAACGGCCGTTGGCGTGTGCAGCACGTAGAAGGCGTAGCCCGTGACCGTACGAGTGCCGCCGACGCGGGGTTCGGCGGATTCTGGATCGTACAGGGCGGTTGCGAACACGATGGAGCCGTTGGGCAGCAGCCGGTAGCCGGTCACCTCATTGAGGACAAAGTCCCCATGGGACGAAGGGACCACGCGCTGGACGTCGGTCGCGCCCGTCTGGGGATCGATCGTGAAGAGATGCACGGGGTGGTCGCCCTTCGTGCCTGGCACCACGTCGGTAAAATTGGCTTGGAGAAGCAAGAATTGCTGCCTCGTGCGATCGTACATGAATGTGCGCGTCGTTTCTTGTTCCGTGTGGAAGCCGCTCACGTGTACCTCTGCTCGGCTGCCGGATGTCAAGTTGATCGTGGACGCTTGAAACACCATCGGTCCGATCCAAGTCGGCTCGAGGAACAAGCCAAACCCTTTCTGCGACGACGAGCTGGCCGGGAACACGGTGTGCCGTACCCGTTCCCGTGCGTCGTCGTGACCTCGCCGGCCGGCGCCCCTTCCGGGCTGATGGTGGCGGGGTGGAAAGATGCGGTCCGCCGCGGCGGCTGCTTGGCTGTGGGGGTGTCGATCGTATCCGCGGCGCCACGTGTCCTCCTCACCCAGCGGCGCCCCCGATTGGGGATTGCAACATCCATAGCGGCCGTAGTCGCAACAAACGTACCAGCGCGGGCAGCATCGGGAAGGATGGTCGAAAGCAGGGCTGGGCTTGCAGCAAAACGTCGTCTCCGTCATGCAGCACACACCGCCATTGATGGGATCCGGGCAGCACGTCTCCGAGGGGGAGTTGCAACACGTGTCGGAACAGCACGTGGAGTTGGTCGAGCAACAAAACGTGCCGCCGCTGCAGCAGGATTCACCATCACAGCACGTCGCGGAGTTGTTGCACACGGCACACCCACTTCCACTACTACCAAGGCCGTTGTGGACCAGTAGAGGCAGTAGTGGCTGGTTGAGCAAGTTCGGATCCTCGTTGGGGTTCAGCAAGGGACGGTCAGCCAATACGGTGGTGCTGACGCGATTGAGACACACAACGCTGAACACCACGGCTGCAACGAAACGAGCGGTTCTCATTATTGCTGTTGGCTACGGTGAATTGCAAAAGTCCTTCTTGCTAACTTTTGACTCAACTACAGAAATAAAATTAGTGACTTCGATCTAGCACAAGTCGTTTTGCACGCTTTCTCTCGGTACGACACAAACACTGGACAAAAGTTGCCTTCGACAGTGTAAGGCCACCTCCAGCGCGACGAAAACATTTATGGTTGTGTCGCGGCGACGACACGTTTATGGTTGGTTCTCTATTAAAATTCCTGAAAAACGATATCATCTCTTGGAAGATGGGAACGAGCAAACCGAGATGTGGTTTGGTCATCAGTTCTCGCTCCATTTTGGATCAAAGCGGCTCACATCCGCTCCGTTCCGCGCGAGCTAAAGGACCGTGCCACCGTCTGCCGGCACCCGAGTCTACAGGATTTCTCTCAAGTGGTTGTTTGTCTATTTGGGTCGATTCCCCAGGAAAAGGAGGCAGTACCGTCGTCAGCATGATGTCAGTCATCCGAATTGCGATCGAGGCACCTGCCGCGAGGCCTTTTTGCCGAGACGACTGAAATCATCTGGCTCCGCTCTTTGTCAGTTGGGGACGTCGTCACGTTGTTTGCTTGGACGATGTTGCTATGACCGAATTCGATGCCTTTGGTCATCGCCGGCGGGGGCGACGACATGGGCCGCACGAGCCAACGCCACAGATGCGCGGACACCAAACGCTGGGGGGCAGACTCCTCTCCGGTTGGCGACGCCGACGACGACTCCTTGCCCAAATGTTGGGCCGACCGCCGTTGCGACGAGGTCCACCACCGCGAGAGGGCGAGTTCGGCCAGCCACGCGATGCCGGCGAAGGGTAGAGGGCTGGCGTGGAGTGCTGCCCGGAGGGCCGCCAATAGCGACGCCAGCTCACTTTCGGCGGCAACGACGTTGTGGACCCCAGCACCGACCCATTGAGACGCGACGAGACGGTCGAGCCGTCCACGCGTGGATGTTTCGACCGGAGCACCTACTTGCTGTATGAACGCAGCAGTGCACGAAGATGAACCGGATTCGATGCGCGCCGAACGGCCATCGATGGCGACGGCCGGAGGTCCGGTGGCGGCAGCCTCCTCGACCCACGGTGGGATCTCAACGGTCGCTGGATGAGCAGCGACCTCCTCTCCTTGCGGCGGTTGCTCGCCGGTCACAGCGGCCGCAGGGGGTGCCGCGTGGCCCGCCACTAAACTGTGAGAAGTAGTCTCTGTAGCCGAGGCGGTGGTGACCACCGGCTGTGACGATGCCGCAGTCACCAGCCGCTGGAACCGTCGACGTCGTCGCCTTCCAGATCCACACCACGCTCGCGGCCGCTTCTTCTTTGGCACAGCCACCGCTTGCGCGCCGGCAGACGCCGCTATGGAGTCGCTCATTTCTGCCTCGTGCTTCGTCTCTTCCTGGCCGCCCGCCGACTCATCGCCACTGCTAGCGCTTGCCGACGATGGTCGTCCGTCGTCGTCCCCCTCGCCTTCGTCATCCGTGCTATCGTCAGCAGGAGACTTCTCATCCTTGGACAACTCGCAAAACCGCAGCAGTTTCTTGTTCACACGGAAATTGTTCAAGATAGTGGTTTCGCGGAGCAACTTCGCCTTCGCTCGGTAGGACAACGAACGTTGGTCCATGCCGCGGAAGAATGTGTTGACGTTTTTGACGATCAGATCGATGTCCTCGAGGTACTGCGACATGCAGTGATAGTCCTCGTGGTCCAGCCGCTCCATGACATCGCCCAGGCAGATCCGGTTGCCCTTCGTGTGCTGTCGCCACTGTGTCAATTCTTCCCCCTCCAAGTCGAGGTCAGGGTGAAACAGCTTCTTGTATGCAACGTTGCCGGAAAAATAGGATATCCATGTGCGTAGAATGTGTCGCAGCTGCCGGCGTTTGTAATCGATTTTTTGAAATTGTTCAAGCCTTGTTTCGTGGGTGGCACGCCGGCACGCCTTGGGTGGTTTCACGGGACGCTCGTCAACCGGGTATTGTTTCCAGAGGGCGGGATTGGGAAGAGCTGAGGGGCGAACCGAGGTAACCGTTTCTTCGAGCACAGTCGTCACGACGCGTCGCAGCACGGCGAGGCTTGGGAGAGGGACGTCCACGGCACAGCGGTCGGACGTGATGGGCAGTAAGCCACACTGCAGTAGAGACTGCGCCGTGAAGTGGTCGCTGGGCGATGGGTCGAGGAGAGGTATCAGGACCATGACGTTTGAGTCTTGCAGTTTCGCGAAGCAGTGCTGGAGCAACGTGAACGACGCTCGGTCCGCCTGGCGGCGCACCGCCGACAAACCACAAATCAACAGACACGTTGCCGTTGACCGGGAGGCTTCCGCCGCGGCACCGAAGATCGCCAGAAGCGCCGACTGGCTATCCTTTAGCGTGTTTGCAGGGAAGCCTCGGCGCCGTCCACCGGCGTCAGATACATTGTCAGAGGGTTGGCGATGTGCTTCGGTTAGCGGAGGCGATGTCAGGGGTCGATGGGTGGTCGCTTCTATTGGAGCGTGCTGCCCCGTTTGCCGATTCGGCGACAATGAGCTGTCGTTGGCGTCGCCGCGACGTGAACCTGACAATGCCCGCGCGCGGCCGTGGCCGTTGAGTTGATCGACACGGTCGATGTCTCTATCCGCGGCGCCGCCGCTAAAGCAGAAGTCGTCGCGTTCGTCATCGCTGCCCTCTGCGGCCGTTTGGCTTGGGGTGAGGAACATGTCCAGGTAGACCGTTGTTGGGAGCACGCTCGGCAGCGCGGCGGCAACCGCGAGCGCCAACTGCTTCGCGTCTTCGCTGCGTGGAATGGACCATGCGGCATCGGCCGTCGCACGACTTTCCTCCTCGGCCGTGTCGTCCTCATACGCCGTGGGGGGATGCCCATTTACCGCCACAGCATCGGCGGGTTCTGATGAACCTCCGCATGAGAAGGCGGCAAACGGCATCGTCGGCGCAGCCGCCGAAAACGATACGAAGAGGGGCCGCGGCGCGACCAGGGATTCTGGGAGCATGGACTCGTACAGGGCGTCCTGCAGACTGTCGGCGAGCGTCGTTGATTTTCCGGGAGTGCCATCGCTCTCTCCGGCTGCGGGCGAGGGCGGGTGCTCCCCTGTCAGCTGTTGCAGCGGATGCCACACTGCTCTCAGTCGCGCGATGGTCGCGTCCCGGAGATCCTTCAAAGCCACCTCCGCCATGCGAGTGAGGTAAGGCAGTCCTTTGTGATACGCCACGGCAGACAAAAGCGAAACTCCCCCCGCGCCCTCGTCGGCCGCCGAAACGCCATCGTCACCGAACAGTCGCTGCAATTGCTGCTGTCCGGCACTGCCGAGGAGCCCTCCCCGACCGGTGACCGAGGATCGCAGGACCGTCGGAAGCATGCGGCGCACCGCTGAGCGCATGTCTTGCATGGTGACGCGGATGTGTCGCACCTCCTTGCGGTCGAGCACGAGGCGCTGACTCGACGTGAACAGGATGGGGATGCTGCGGCGCAACGCGTGCAGCGATGCTTCTTGAGCCAAGGCGGCAATGTCCGCGCCGGACCATTTCTCTGTGCGTTGCACCAGTTCGTTCATGGCACCGTCGCCTTCCTTGAAGACGCTGGCGTGCACGTGAATCGACAAGATCTGCCTTCTAGCAAGGGCATCTGGCAACGGGAAGAACAGCTCCCGGTCGAAGCGTCCCGGGCGGCGCAGCGCGGGGTCGATCATGTCGGGTCGGTTCGTGGCACCGATGACGATCACCTGTCCGCGTTCGTCGAGACCGTCCATGAGAGCGAGCAACGTCGAAACGAGTGCTGCGTTGCTCTGCTCCTGCCTACTGTGGCGAACGGGCGCCAAACCATCGATTTCGTCGAAGAAGATGATGGACGGTTGCTGTCGCCGGGCTTCTTCGAAGAGCAGCCGCAATTGTCGCTCGGACTCTCCCACCCACTTTGAGAGGATGTCGGCCCCCTTGCGCATGAAAAACGTAATGCGTCGCCCGCCACCCAGCAGCCGCTTCCCCTCGTTGCACAACGCCCGAGCGATGAGCGTCTTTCCAGTCCCCGGGGCGCCGTAAAATAATACGCCGCTGGGCGGCTTCAACCGGAGATGTGAGACCACGGACGGATAGAGCAGCGGAATGACCACCATTTCTCGCAGCGCAAGGATGTGATGAGGTAGCCCCCCTACCCGTGAAAAGTCGATGCTGGGGTCGATAGCGAGCTCGGTCACGTCGCCTAGCGCCGCGAGAGTCGGGGCGGCTCCATTGGGGTCAATCGAGGCAGGATGGCCAGGGTCGTGGGACCCTGCCATCCCGCCGTCGGCGATTGCGAGCGCATTTCTAACGACGGCATCACGCTGGCTGTTCGCAGCACTTTTAGAACGTCCTCGCCCGGATTTCGCCACCTTTCCCGAAGGCTCGTCGAACGAACAATGCGTTCCCGCAATGAGCTTCGTGACCACATTCGCCAGGGGTGCGCGGAGGTCGCGCTCCGTCGGTGCCTTCACGGCGCCCTCGCTGTCGTCCGACGAGCTGCCGACGGCATCGCTTCCAGACGACTCGACCAGGGCATCGTCGTCCAGCTGGACCGATCGCTTTCCGCCGGCGCGAGCCGCTTCTGCAGAAGGGGCACGCTTCTCTCGACGCTGCGTTGACTCCTTTGACGAAGCGGATGACGCGTCGGTGTCGGATCCTATTTCCATGGTGGCGATGGCCGCCGACTTGGCGGCGCGCGGGTGACGGGCCATTTCGTACTCAGGTTGATGCCGACGAGTCGGTTCCCTCACCGGGCGATCCTCAATTTCGAAGAACGTCGTCTGTTTGCGGATGCGGTGGCCCCGGCCCATGTGCTCGAGCTCCTCGGCATCGAACGGAGGGGAGTTGTCACCCCGGCGGCGCAGGGCCCCCGTCGTTTGTATCGGCGTGGCGCCTGCTGTGGAAGCGTCGACGGGAGGTGACCGTTGGGTCTTCGACGAGGATGCCGCGGCCGTGTCGTCTGCCTTGGGAGAGCGCCGTTGCGCGGTGGGCGTGGCCGATTTGGATTGGGCAAGGCGATTGTTCATCTTACGCTGCTTGGGTGTGATGCGTTTCGCAACGGCGGACAGCGCCGTTTGGGACTCCGTTGACGTCGTTGTCGTACTGCGTGCACCCGACGACGTCGACGAGGTACTACTACTGCTGCTGCTAGACGAAGTGGATTCCGAGGACGACGATTCGGATGACGAAGAGTCGTCGAGCATAGGTTGCGATCGAGATCCCTTGTGCGAGGCTTTCATCGCCGCAGCTTGCGATCGTGTTATCACCATTTTTCTTCCCGCAGATCGAGTTAAAATGTGGACAGAAAAATGTGGACTGTCGCAGTGGAATGTTCGCAATTGCCACAGACGTTTGTTGCACAGACGAAGCCGTTTCGACCACCATGCTGTTTGTGTAAACAAAAAAAACTGCAAATTCAGAGACTCATCTCTTCTGGAACTTGTTAAAGTGTGAAGGGGGTCGTCGAGATGTGTTGGTATGTTAATTCGAGAGGAGAGTGAGGAAAGGGAACGTCCGCAAGAGAGCGCGGACCTCAGGGGGCGCAGATAAAAATACCTCCGCTTCTGTAATCGCCACCGAGAAAATCAAACGGATACCGCCTCCGCTTGCTTCGCCACGGCCGCCTTCTGCCTCTCGGCGCGGCGGCGCTGCTTCTCGCGCTCGCGTTTGCGGGCCTTGCTCTCGGCAACCACCTCTTTGACACGATTGAGATCCTCGAGGGCGGTTTGCTTTGCGTCCACGTCTTCGATCCAATCCGCATGGTGGTGCAGCGCCTTGACAGCGTCCTTCGCCTCCTGTCTATCTGAGGCCGCCATTCTCGCCTTCCACAAGTCCGCATTGCGCCGCTCCTTAATTTGCGCGACACGCTTCATCACCTTCAGCGTGTTGCTAACCAGCTCGCGGTTGTACTTCACCGGAACGTGGCGGCGCTGCTCAAACTCCATCGTCGTGTCCATCGCGAGTTCTTTGCCGTTCGCCTTTCGAAACGTCTTCGTCCACTTCAGCTTCATCGGATTGCGTTTCATACCAAAGTTTTTGCGACATTTGGATGCGCAGAAACGGAAAATTTTGCAGTCGTTTCGCACGAAGGTCATCCCGTGACCCGGGTACACGGGCGCGCCACAGAAAGAGCACTTCTCGACGCGCATTGCAGTTACGAGGGGGGAAGATAACCTCCTTATTTGGAATGGAAAAGAAAGCGAAACAACAATTCGCAGCGTCACACAACAAAAACATCAATGTTCCCGCTAAAACTTGCACCTTATAGGAGACGGGCTCACTGAGAAAAAGTTCTTTCTAGACCATTGAATTGCAATCAGGGAAGAGTTGCGGCACGTCACTCACTACTCGTCGTCGTCGTTCACTAAGCTAAAGCTCCTCGACCTCTGGAGGGCGCCTGTCCACGGTTGTCGGTATGAGACGGCGGCTCGCAGCGGCTGTGGCTGCGTGGTGGGCGCCCTCCGTCGGGCGCGGAATGGCTACGCGCAGGTGCCCGCCGACCTTCACGGCAAACGCTTCCATGTGCTGTGTGAGCTGCGCGTCGGTCAGATCCTCCATGGGAATGAAGGCGTCGTCGTCTGACACGAGCCGCTGGTCGAGCTGGCACCCTTCCCGTTGCGGATGAGTGGAGGCGGCGATGAGGCCAAACCGCGCTCGGTGCTGCGTCAGCAGTTGGTGGACATCGCGACTGTGAGGCAATGCCGGCGGCCCCATGTCACCGAATTGGTGGGTCTGCCCTTCGCGATCCCAGAATAAGGCGCCGACCACGGCCGAAAGCAGCGTGAGACTAGCGGAGGCCAGCATGACAGCTGCCTGCAGCAGCGACACGACGCCGGCGACAATGCCTTGCTCGCGCGCACCGTACGCGTTGCCGACGGTGCCAGGAATTCCGCTGCTCAACGCCGCCCACAACGACAACGCGACGGAGACGCACATAAGAGAGTACGACAAGACCGTGATTGCCTGAAAAGATGGCACCAGCAACGGCTTTGCGACGACGATGGCAAGTGCCATACCCCCGTGCAGCAAGAAAAGGACCGTGTGTTGAGCCACGCATGGCCCTTTTCGCAGTACGGGCAGGGCACACACGAGGCTCGTCATCACGGCGATCGCGGGACCGGCTGGGGCGAAGACGTGCGCCCAGGTGTGGGTGAAGTCCTCAACAACGATGACCAGCGGCGGGTCGCCATGACGTGACGGTCCCCAGCGCCCAAGTGGCTGAATCCACCGGGTGAGTTTCCGAAGCTCAATTCCGCGTCCAAAGAGCCAACGGCTCCCGACTCGCTCTGGCACCCGTTCTAGGATGTCGACGCCAACTCGGTAGAGCCACATGCTGCCCGGCGCGCTGGTATCCGTCGTGGGGTGTGCCAGCTTGACGCCGACATACACGTACGATATCACGAAAGCGAACGAGTACAGCGCACCCACGGCGGCGACGGGAGTAATTTTTCCCTCCGCGAGCAGCATGAAGCTGCACACCGACGTCCCTGGGAGGAGAAAGTTGCCAACGAAGATCGTCCAGTAGGGAAATTGCACGAAGGCCATCGACGTGTGAGATTCCCTGTTCTGCGTCGACGGAGGTGACGTGTTTCGCCACCCGTTGCTAGTCGTAAGGGCTTGATGCCCAAAAGCCATCGCCAGTTGCAGGGCTGCCGCGGCGAGTTGAAGCATCAGGTTGCCGAGCAATCGACCTTCCGTGTCACTCGCGAGAAACGACGGTCCTCCGAGCCGAACAGGTGCGAGAAGATACAGCGACGTACCGAGGCTTGTCAGTCGCGCGTCGCTGTCGGGAGGCTCGGCGTCGTCGGAAGTTCCGGCGGCACAGGGCAGTAAATCCAGCGTCACGGTCGCCTGGGCCTCGGAAGCGGCGCCGCTGCCGAGCACAGCCGCGATGACAAGGGTGGTTTGCGCACCCACGACATCTTGAGGGGGCGGTACGATAACGGGAATGTCTACGGCGTAAGGCGCCTCTGGAGGAGCGCACGTGAACGCCGCGTCCGAGACGACGACCCGCATCGTCAGTTGGGACCCGCTGCCGCCACTGCCTCCTGGACGGAAACCGGCAGGCACACAATCATCTCGCGCGACGGTCACGCGAAAGCTAGCGGTGCTCCCTTCACGATAACCGTTTGAGCTGCTAGAATTGTTGGCGACTGATGAAGCGGTTTTCAACATTTGAAGGTCAAAGCAGGAAGACGAAGTCATGGCAGTTTGACTCGCTGCATGACCGGAGTCGACGGCGAACGACACTCTGATAAACGAGAGAAAGTCCTTGGCGAAGCTGGGAGCGACGACCCGATAACGTGCCGCTGGATCGCCCGTGGGAGGAGGAGAACCCAAGGACGGTCCTCCAGAAGCTTCTGCGGGCATAATCGACACGGTGAAAACCGCGGTGGTCGTGCCCTCTTGCAGCGCGGTGGAGGCGGCTAGCAACTGTGCGAGGGCGATGGAACCCGGCGCGAGGAGAAAATGAAACGGCGTGCACAATGACACAACGGATCTCAGAGATACCGTGGTGGACACACGGTGCGATTGTGTCCGAGTGACCCACGTTGTACGAGTTGGCGACGATGTGGCCGAACCCTCTTTTGATGCACTTGAGGTTCCCAACGAACGCGAAAAGGATGCCGTGACAGATTTTGCTGGACATTGGTGCTTGCGGCATGTCAAGTCCGTGTTTGCCAGGACACGCAACACAGACGGGTCAATGCCTCCACACGACAAAAGCCGCTGAGACTCGCCGCCGCCGCCGCCGTCACGATCATTGGTCGGCGCGAAAGCCGTCACTCGCGTGACGCATGGGATCCACACCGCCGCAACAAGGGCCGCCCTGCTCCCATCAAACCCCACTAAGGCCGCCGTGCCATTCTCCCCAACGCCCGTCATCGTTGTGTTCAACACCCCGCACCTGCTTTGTCCTGTTGCACATGAGCCAGGAGATATCGAAAGATTGGTCCACATCGTTGTGAGGTGAAAGTTCGTCCGGAGGGGACCCAGATCAGCCTTGTCACCAGGGGCCCTCGCGATGGATGGCGTCGTGAAAACGGCAGTGGTTGCGGTCACATCGCTCCGGTTGAGCAGAATGTGCCAGGTCACGGGAGACGACAGCTGCACGTCGGTACTTAGCCATGAACTCATGACGATGTTGGATGGCGCTGCATCCATCACGGCGTCGAAAAAAAGCGCTCTGGCGAACCCGCCGTTTCGACCACCACCACTATGACGGATACTACTGGAAGGGACTGACGAACTCGAACCGACGGTCCAGTTGCTTGCGAGGCGGCTGTGACGAATGGTGACGGTCACGTTCCAGCGCACCACGACGGGGTCGCGTAGGCCGACGTCTTCAACAAAGCCGACACCTGCGACGGACGCAGCACACTGAGACAAGCCACCGACGCCCGACTGCAGCACGAGCGCCGTTACGGAGGCGTTGATGACCGATAGATTGACTTGCCTCGGATGACTTGCCGGAGGTGACGATTGATCGGCCATCACCGCTGAAGTGAGCGGCAAATCAAGCGCCGAGAGAACCCACACGGTGAATGAGCTAGGGCCGGGGAACGCTGGGGGCGGCTGTGGGAGGTACCGCGTGTCGACCTGTGCGGCGACGTCGCTTCCAGTTTCAATGACGAGGCTGACGGCGACTGGTTGCGTCATCTCACGGACCACGACGGACATCGCGTGTACCGTCACCGCAGCCGCGGATTGCTGCGTCGCGTTGTCGGGCTGCCCGGTTGCCGTGACACCCGTCCACACACGAGACCCTTGCGCGAGCAGAACGCTGACGAAGGAAGAAATATTGGAAGCGGCGATGAGAGTCGACGCCACCAAAATGCGAACCGATGAAGGAGTCGTATCAGAGTCGTATGCCGTGGTCGTGATGGAGATATCGTTGCGGCAGGAAGCGTTGTTCAGGTCGACGATGGCGGTCCGCGCGGCAGACCGGAGGATTGCAACGGAGGACGAAGATACGCTCCAGTTTGCGACGCTCCCGTGGCGTTGATGCAACGCTGCCTCGACCTCGACGACAGTACGTTTCAGAGAGATGCGGATGCCGCCTCGTTGAACAATGACACCGTGGACGGCGATGCTCTCGCTTTCGACAGCCACCGGGCATGCCATGGACGACGCGTTGGCTTCGATCAACGCGACGGCAGTGTTATTATTGCCAATCGTGGACAACACATCGCAGTCACTGACGGTGACGTCCGCGCCGACGACAAACGTACTAAATTGGACAGCGACGCTCGTCATGACGGTCAATGCACTGCCACACAATGGATCACTGCTGCGCATCCTGTCGCCGCGCGTGTCCTCTTCGAATGTCAGACGAGTCGACACGAGAGAATGGTCCAAGGTCAGCCCCACGTAATCAGTGACCAAGGCAAACACAAGGACGCTGTGAATCGACCAGTCATGCGACCGAGTGGAGTCCAGCAACGACGTCGAAGGAACATTACTGATTACTTCGGCATTCACAATGCTGCTTGTAATGGTCAGCAACGCTGAGTCGGCCGTGACGACGTTGCGCACGCAGAGAGCAACGACGACGAGACGATGCTGACTGTGGCCCGCTGCAGCGGTGGAGGAGGCGGGGGACGTGACTTGTCCCGGTTGATCGGTCGCCGTCGTCCTGGTGGTGGTGGAACGAGCGAGCACGGTGGTCGACATCATCATGATGGAGAAGAATTCTGTCGCATCGTCGTTGACATAGTACCCGTCGACGACGATGCCTTGAACGGTCAGATTTAAGAAAGCCGCCGGCCAAACGCCACCGACGAGCGGCTTGATGAGCAGCATGGACGTGACATGGGTGAGGCTGATGAGGAAGATCGGCGCGCTCGTCGCAACGGAAGCTATCGACACGGCATTGACGGTGAATGACGTTGCCGTCCCCTCCGCACCAGCAGGTGGTGGGACAAAGAGTACCGTCTGATTCACGCCGACCACAGTCGCGGAGGTCTCCGTCACCGAGACGGTCGCCAGTATTGTGGACTCGGTGATGAGGACCACGACACTACTACTGTTGCACGCTTCGACGCTGAAGGCGGTGAACACCACGACGGCGAGCGGCGGCGTGACTCGTACTGTCAGCATTAGTGACAGTGATGACGTGATGCTGTTGTCCATGTTGACGTTGACCACGAGCTCGTCACACGCGAGATGCGACAGCAGCAACGCGACGCCGTACATCATGGCGCGCCATGGCGCTGCGGTGGTCGACGTCACATCTACAGCGACGGTGGATTCGTCAATGACAGTGACAATGACATCAGCGGAGTCCGCGGCCGTCGTGAGGTTACTCAGACACAACGCGTGCGCCGTCAGGGCCGTCGTCGAGGGTGTCCTACTCGATTCAGCATCGGCCAAGGCGGCCACACCGTGCCGCGATCCTACCGCGAATTGACCTCTCGCGAAGGCCGACGCGCGATTCCGAACTGACACAGAGGCGTTGCCGATGCGCGGCAAGTTGGCCACGCGAATTCCGGCGATTTCAACGGTGATATGCAGGTCACCGGCGTCATGTGTCTGTAGACCACCACGCCCGTCGGAACCCTCCTCCAAAAATAGGTCGGCCGAGACTGCGACCGAGGAATCACTGGCCGCAGTGATTGATATCTCGACGAGGTTCGAGGCGTCCGCTCCGAGGTCCGTGACGGCCGTCGTCGCGTCTTTCACGCGGGTACCGGAGGAAGCGAAGGTGATCCCCGGTGCCACGAAACTCCCATCCACGAGGATTCCGTGCGCTTGCAGCTGGAAGGAGCGGTACGACGGGGACGACCCTTCGCCGCCGCCATTGACACCACTGCTACTGCTACCTCCAGCAGCATTGTCGTCGGCGTCCGATACGGTGGCAGCGACGAGCAAAGTCGCGTGCCCATCGACGAGGACGGACACTTGGTCAAAATGCGAGGCATTCCGTGAATAAACCCTGGAGGCGTTGGAAACGAAAGGATCGCATGAGATTGCCAGGGTGACGCCGCCGCATCTCGCGAGGATATTCACTGTGGCGGCGGCGGTCTCGTTCCCTGGCAACGTCGTCGTTGCTCCCGGGGGCCGCGACGCGTCGGTTATCGGCGCAAATCGGCTGGTGACCACCAACTGAGCCCGGTCCACTAACAACACCGAATGACGGGTTCGTAGCCGTAAACTAGTGGTGGCTGGCGGGACCCATATCATGATGGCCGACACATGGGTGCACACGCCGCCAACGCTTGACACGCACGCAACGTTCACGCTCGTTCCGTCGCCTTGCATCGCCACCGACACCCACGGAGGGACGGGCGCGACAGAATCCGTCGCCAACGGAGTCAGATCTAGATGAATGCCAAAAAGCAAAAGTACAGCGGGGGTGGAAACAACGGAGCCCCACAACACCTGGGCGGTTTCGGTCGCCAAAGTGACGATGATGGAAGCGTTCATGGTCGATCGGGACGTGACGTTCACGGAAACGGAAGTTGAAATCTGACATCTTGAAATGGCGATGACGGCCGCCGAGAGCTGCCGATCGGCGGTGTCGATTGTTCCTTCCACTGTAGCCACCGGCGGCATGGAAGACGTGGCCGACTGGCTTGCGGCCGCGACCTCTGATGGCGACACCAGTGCGGCAGGGGGCATTGCGAGGCGGCACACAACCGTCATCCCCACGGAGCTATCGGACGACAGCAAAATGCGCAGATGCGGTGACGAGACGTTGAAGACCGACACGGAGGCAAACGGAAACGATGTCGTTCGATATCGCTCGACAGGTTCCGGCCGCGGAGAGGGACAGGCATGTGACGTGGTGAGCACCCTCGAGCCATTCACGACAGCGATCACGAGCGCTGCGTTGCCTTCTGTGGAAGCTTGTGCTCCCCCCCCTGGAGCAGCAGGGTCAACAATCGTGCCATTAATTGACGCTGCGATGACACGGTCGCTGGGGGCCCATGACGAACTTTCGACGAGGACGGCAGATTCGTTGACGACGAGGAGTTCAAAGCTGTCGACGAACGTAGAAGCAAACACAAGGATGCCAACGGCGGCTCCTTCTGCGTCGCTCACGACCCTCACCGTGGCCTGGTTGGACACCACGAGACCGCTGCTTGGGCCACCACGCACCGCGAGCAGCGCAAGACACGCAATGCTTCCAACCGTTGAAAACACCGAACACGAGACAAGGCTCCTGTCGCTCATCGCCAACCGCACCGCCGAGGCGAACGAGACGTTTTGCAGGAAAATGGCTGCCACCAGTCGGTATCCCACCACCGCGAACTCCGTCCCATCGGAAACCATGAGGCTGGCGGAGGACGACGCGACGGACGAAAAGTAGCAGTTGCTCATGTACACTCCGAGCGAATCGCCGAAGGTGCTCGAGACGGTTAGGCGTGTCGCCGTGCTCCTTCCAGTCGCCGCGCATAGGTCTTCTTGTTCGCCAACGTCGGCTGCACCCATTGACCCACCTATCCTGATGTCGAGCCCCCCTGACGCATGGTCGATGTCCCCCACGTGGATCCCAATGATATTGAATGGCGCCAACACGGCGGCGGTCGAGCCGCACGCCAAGACGATGCGCAAGCGTCCAGCAAGACGCTCAACTTGCGAAAGGGAGAAGACAATTGCTGCCGTGCTGCTACGCCCCGCCGACTGCACCGTGAGGTTCGCACGATCGAGAAGATACACATCGACGTCTCCCAGGATGAAAGGTACGTTCGTCACTTCGAAGCCGAACGCCTCCCGCTGAGCAGATACCAAAATCGCAGCGGCGCTGGCCGCAATGATGCAGAGAGGCCCCCCCAGCGCGGAGCGCGAGTTCAACTGCACGACACCAGCGTAACCACGGGAAATGCTCCGGGACGTAACCGATACTTGTGCGCCAGAGAGAAACGCCACCCGCATGGCGCCTTGAGTCACGTTGCATGAGCTGCACACGAGCACGACGGCCGCGTTGTCGCCAGCGAACACCGTGATGATGGAGTGATCGCTGAAGGATACATCCACCACCGCGGGGGCGACGACAGCGGACGCGCTGCCTCCCCCTGAAACCGCCGGGGCCCCGGTGGGCGTGGTCGTATTGTGCAACCCGATCGTCACCCCTCTCATCGTTGCGAAGCTAGCACCACCCAAAAGGCGAGCGACAATGCTAACGTTGACGGCACTCACGGTGACGAACAGGCGCGCCATCACTGCCTGGGGAAACTCGGTGAGGGCGACCACCGTGACCCAAGAGAAGGCCGAAAACAAGCTGACCTCCGACATACTACCTCCATCGCCCAGGGAGACCGATGTATTACCAACTGGCCAAGTCGGAGACGGCTCCCTGGTGGTCGCCAATCGAAGAACGGCCACCGCGGGCTCGGGTCGTGTCCCCCAAATGTTTTTGCTCACCTTGAAATCATCGGCCGAACAAATGACAGTCACGTTCCCCCCCACGGTGAGATTCAACCTGCAATAGGCGACGTTGACCAGGGACGTGACAAGCGCCACGCCGATCACACCCGTCGAAACCTTGACGGAGGCGGAACTGAGGATGGCGACGTCGATGGAGGCCGCCGTTTCAAACGGCGGAGGCGGACGGTCAGGGTCGCCGTAGAAGGTAAACAGCGACCCAGTGCCGAACACATTGGATGCTCCAGCAAACACCCGAGCCCCACCGGCGACGTTGTAAACGACGGCGTAGCGAACCTCGCTCATGGTGAGTAAGCAGACGTGGGCGACTGTGGCGCCCGTGGTGTTGACCACGACGTTACGTCCGGAAAGATTCACAAGTATTCGGTCGACGGTGCAGTTTTGAACAAACATGCCGTACGCCATGCCCAGGCCACCATCGACGGCGAGTAGACTGCGGGACGAGGAGGAAGAGGAGGAGTCGGGGGTAACGACTGGTGAATCGCCACTTGTGGTTGTTCCGTCACCACTCGCCACCGCGATCGAGAGGTCGTTGACGCGCGTGTTAGAGAACACGATCCCTGCGGTGATCCACTGGTCTCGCCCTTGGGACTGAACTCGAAGAGATCCTCCCAACGAAATTGAAATGTTTGCGCTCTGCACCAAAGGCAAACTGACCAACGCGGCAAACACGTTGGTCTGATCGCCAACGCAAGCGACCTGCACAGTGGCTTCGCGACTAATTTCAAGTCCGTAGCTCGCGCTCGCGGTCACTGAGTTGCTCGCAGAAGTCGTTGACACAAAGAACACATAGGCGGTTTCGGACCGTGCCACAACGGTCGATTGGCGCTGAAAGACATAACGATACCTTGCGATCATGTTGTCACTGCACTTCACGAAGGCGACACCTCGCAACGCCGCGACGGTGACGTTGGCCATGCTGTCCACCTCCAGCTGTAGAAGCGACGTCAGGGTGACATTGGTCGTCCACAACAGGGACACTTCGACGTTGGGGGTGGTGTTGACAGGCTGGCCGATAAATCGGCCGATGGCGGAACCATTTCGAAAATACGATACCGGGTCGACAGTGACCATCACACGGGCGCGATCAACGAAATGCAACTCGACGCTGCGGCCCCCCGACGCGCGCTCCAACACGATCCAAGCGAGCCGTGCAAAGAACGTGGTGGACGTCTGCGATGTGTGAATGCTGCGCTGCCGGAGGAGAAGGGACGATGAATTGAACTCGCCGATGAAGCGATCGAACGTCGCCAGTAGGAAGTGCACACCCGCGGCGTAGAACGCACCGAACACGGACACGTCTACGACGCTGCCGGCACGGACCGTGACGGTGACGTCTCCGGTCGCCGTGCTATTCCTCACACTGAACAGAGTTGGAAAATGGGAAGTGGAGGTGATAACGTTTGAAGTGACGTTCACAGTGCTATTGTTCAAAACGGCCAGCGCGATGGACGCGATCGCCCGGGAGTCCTGCACGGTAACGGCCGCGCAGCCACTCGAGGCAATTAGCGACAGTTGAGTTGCGTCGTCCAGGGTCACACGAAGTTGGCCTGTCGCATTGAACGACGTTAACGATTGCATGGCGATGCCGGTGGCAACCGGTGCGATGACGAGGAGTTCGGTGTGAGAGAGCCAAACATGTAACCATCCAACAGCAGGCGGCGGCCCTTGAATGAGCAAAAACCGTACACCGAAGCCTTCCAACGTTGATTGTGAGGTCAGCGACGAGCCGTTGGTGGCGAGGACGTCTATCTGCCTCACCGCCACAAGCTCTTCGAGGCTGACCACGAACGACAAGGAATTCAACGACGTGGCGTTCAACATGCTCGCGTCCTCCACCTCGACGCTAATTCGCGGAACGGAACAGTTGAGGATGTGCACGACCCTTGACTCGTCCATCACCGCAGAGGCGATCATCGTAGTATTGACGAGGTGGAGACGGGTAGCGTTTTGAATGGTCGACAATGAGATCATGGTGACAAACGTTTTCCCGGCGTGGGTCGCGACGACGGCCACTGTTGCATTATTGACGGAGAGATCAACATCGACAGCGACAAGATTGCTCACCAGCACGCCGTACCCAGTGCCACCGGACCGAAGTGACATGTTGGCGCCGGTGTTGGCTAAAAAGTTCGCGAGTCGACAAGTGCAACCACTGAACACCACGCCCAGGACGCTAGGCACATTCGAAGCGCCGTCGATGGCAAGCAGGGCACCGCTTTCCAGCGCGAAGCGTGCCGTGCCATTGGGGACGAACACGTTCACGACGAAAACGCCGATGATGGTGACGTCCGTGCCGCCATAAACAGAAATCCGAGCGAGGGATGATGCATGAACGTTCACGGAGCCGTCCCCAATGCCGCTTAGAAAAGTCAACGAAGTGAGGTAAATAGCAAATACCGTGGTCGCGGCAGAAAGGTCCCCCCCATAAACGTCAATCGTGGACGAGTTGGCGACGATCAGCGTCACGTTAGCCGCGGCGTGGAATTGCAGGGAAGACACGTACATTACCCCGGCGTTTAGAGTAGACGACGAGCTGCACTGCGACTCGTCATCGAGCACGATCGAAAAGAGGCGCGAGATCGTTCCAGTGTCGACGTTGACAGTGACCGCGAGATTTCCGTTGGCAGCACTGCGAACACTGCTTCGGCTTGCGATGGTCAGCGCAAGTCGAGGCGCGGTCACATTTACCACCTTGATCCCCTTGGATGTGCCAGAATAACCGAGACCGACGCCCAAGAGAGCCGTTGAGTGAATGCCAGCACCGCGGGCCACGTCGATTTGCACCCCCACGGAGGCGATATCACTTTCCCCTGTCACCGAGACGCTGTCGACGCTAATCCCAGCGACGGGACCCATATTGGCGGCAGTGACGTTCATGCTCGTGTTATTGTCCATGACGCGAACGCTGAGCAACCGCGACAGCTGCAATGCGATGAAGCTGAGAGCCACAGCACTGGCCGTAGTTTTCCCCATTTTCGATTCGCATTGAATATGCGACCCGGAAAGCAGATCCACATTCACAGACCGGGCTGCGGTGACGCTGCTTACCTCGACGCCGTTGACCAAGCCATTGGAAGCGACCAAGATGGAGCTTCGATTCGCGATGGAGGCCGATATCGTCCCGTTGCTGCTACCCACGACGATGCTGATGCTCGATATCGAGATGCCAACGGCCCTGGCTGTGGTCCCTAACGCATCGCAGTGGATCACGCCGCCGTCGTCGAGACCAACACCGACGGATCCCGCCGTCACGCCAAAGACAATCACACCCGCTGCGAAAAGAAACGCGGTCGGGGCCGCCGTTGAGTAGTCGTTGCCTGCTGATCGGGTGGCCACCATGAGGCGGCTGTTGCGGCGAATGCGCGTCCACACGTCGGCCACCCCACCCCCGCTAGCGGACGAGGCGGCATTGAGGGCTTGCATTACCACGCCGTAGGCGGTGTCCATGGTCGACCACACCGTGACGTTGGAATCGCCCGACACATCGACCAGCCACAGGGACGCATTCACACTCATCGCTTCAACATGATCAAATAAGACCGCGTGAGCTCCGTTGACGCGGCTCGAAACAAAGACGACGGATTCGTTTGCAAAAAGGACGCGTGCGGCGTCCATCCACGAGCTATGGATGAGGACAGCCTCGCTCATGCCGGAGTTTGTTGAGTTGACAGAAAGCGATGAGCGATCTCGAAGTTGAATGTCGAGAACGTTCGCGTTGTTGTTTTCAAAATGAATGACAGTGGCGCGACCTGGAGTGGAGACGGACAGAGAGGTGTTATGTGACATTCGCAGAAGGAAGCCCGAGGGACCTAGAAACGACGAGTTGACCACACTAACGAGCGTCGCCGTGTCCAAAGCGACGGGTCCGACGCCGCCCGCTGGCAGCGGCGTTTTCGTCGTCAGGGCCATTGCCCATGAACAGTTGTCGCTGATGGCGATGCTAACGTCCTGGGGAACATACCGCAAGTGCAGCAACAGCGCCGCCACGCTAAAGAGGGCACTGCCATCGAAGGACAGGATACTCGTGAGGCGGGTGCCACGCGACGACCACACGAACGAGGTCGCGTTGTACGCCATAAGAGCCCAGCATGTGGACTTTTTAAAGACCACGAGGTTGGTTGAACTCCACGAGGGATACAACACATTCCTCAGATGCCCACAATACATGGTGACGCCTTCCAGCGTGATGGTCGCCGCGAGCATCACGCCGGGGATAGACGACAGCGGGCTGACGCCGCCCGTCAACGCAAAGCGGTTTACGTCGTACTGCGCCGTTCCTGGCACGGCGACCACGACGAAGGACACGTTGTTCCACACGCCACCCGTGGCGGTGATGTTGAAGGAGCTCCGACCCCGCGTGATGATCGTGATCGCTCGGTGCTGAATGTCACAGAGCGACAGCGAGAGCAACACGACGTCGGCACTGGTGGTTTCGACCGAGCCGAGATCTAACGTGTTGATCGAGGGGTTCGCATTGATCCACACGCATAGATCCAACATTGTGGACGCGGCATGGACGGCGGGCACTAAGTGGCGAAAGCAGGTGGCCGACTCCTCGCTGCAGCTGCTAGCTTGCCGTGGAACACCTGCGCGGCGACGGAAAAATGCGCGGAGTGTAGGAGGACTGACCCACCGCGGGACATCCACCATTGGGCCTACCGAAAGGCACCACGTAAAACATGCGATCAAAATAAAATGAATCGTCCCGTGCATCGTCGTTGTCGACAATGAACAAAGCTACGACGAGCGAAAGAACCAAAATAAATAAATGGTGCCTCCTGTCGACTCGTCAAGCGAGTTAAACTGACTGGCGCGACCGCAAGAGAGGGGGCGACTCAACACGCAGAACAGCAACATCAAACCCGGAAACTGCGGAGTGTTTTTCGATCGACTCCAATCCTTGCAGACGGACAATTGAAACTTACTTACCAAGCCCACTGAATCACTGGCAATGTAACAAAAGGAAAAGTGGGAAATGATGGATTGTTTCACGACCACCAAGCCGAGCAACAAAGCATAATCGAGATGAGCGCCGACCAGGCCGTAAAAGGCATCATCGCGTGGGCAAACAACGATTTTCGCGTCGTGCTGGTGGGTGGTGGTGGTGGCTGAGTGGACGTCGCGGGTATCCCGGGAACGGCGTCTCCGTGACCGGCGAAGCCGTCGGCGGTGTCTGGGCGCTACCGGGAGTCGGGGCGACGCTCCCACTCGCAGTTGACGTTTCGGCAGTTTGTGGCACAGCGTTGCTGACGATGCGGACGCTGTACGCCGCCGGCGTCGCGTTGACCCAAGCCGCGGTGGTGGCGGAGGGAAGCCATTCTCTCGCGGCGGTATCGTTGCGGAGGGTTGCGTCGAGAAAGGCCACGCCCACAGAAACGATGCGGTCGCCCATGCCAGCGATAGTGGGGAAGCCAAAATCAGCGTGACGCGCTCCCGCAAAGTTTACCAAAACTTGGTCGGATGCCGGAGACTGGTACTGCACCAAGTACGCGTAGGGCAGCAGACGGGATTCGGGAGTGAGCGTGGGGTCGACGGGGCTCGTGTCGTTCGTGCCGGTGAGGTGCAAGACGGGACCGAATACCTTCGAGAAGGAGGAGGAAGCAAGCCCCGCGGGAGTTTGCGGACTCATGGCGACCGAGGCCGTCACGCGACGGTCCACAACAACGTTCAGCAACGGGCTGACGGCGCCGATGACTGCCAAAGTGGTGACCGCTCCAAACGAGTGGCCAGCTAAGCCGTACAGCCGATTGCCCCGGAAACGGCGTGCGTACGGATGCGCAGCGCCAAATGGCGTAGACGCAGCAGCAATCTCGTCCAGCACGTTGTACACAAAGGTAACATCCTGTGCCCGCAGCAGCAGGTTCGCCCCATTCGCCGCCTGAAACAGCTGAGCCACAGGCACATCGCTGTCCGAACCTGTGTGTTGGATATGTAGACTGATGTACCTTCCGGTCGCCGCGACGGAGTAGCCCCAGTAGGGACTGCTGTTGTTGCAGTTGCCGCCGAGTCCGTGCGAAAACACCACGACGTCGGGAATGGGCGCTCCTGCGGTTCCTAGGCTACTTGGAACATACCAACGCACGGGGACTTGGCGGCCACCGCGCGCAGCATCGACGAACACCTCATAAAACGAGTTGTTCACTAGCGTCGCAGCGGGCGTCGACGTGTGATTCCAGTCTCGAAATAGCATCCAGGATGGCGCCGTTTGCGCGGCGGCTGGAACCACGACGCCCCCAAATAGAAACGTTACCGTGAAGACGGCAGCCGCGCTCCGGCGGCCAAGCAGCCGTGAACGCTCTTTGCACGCTGCGTCATCCCAGAACGACTTGGTACAGCAAGGAACACAGCGCAACACTTTCCTGAGCGCGTGAGGTGCTAAAATTTATCAGTCGAACGCAAAGTGTCGAGTGCCTGGCACCCGTGGCCATGCCGCTCCATTTGCAGACACAGGGATTGACTCCGCATTACCGCGGAGCAGGCAAAATAGAGGCCACACACTCCCTCCCTCTTCACATTTTTCTCGTTTCAGTTCTCCAGAAACTGCAAATTCATAAAACCCACATCTCTCTCGCCCCGACCTCCCCTATCGCCGCTGTCTGGGTCTGTCCGTTCACAGAAAGCATCCCAGGCCGATGTTGAGGTATGTTGTGTGATTGACAAACGACAACATATCCCAAATAGGGGTGGAATCCGCGCAGGTGGGGTCCTAGGTGGTGACCGACCCGCGACAAAGGCGAAAGTTGGCGGGGTTGCCGAAAGGGTTTTCGAAGAACACCTCCCTCGGAGCATGGAGCCAGTCCCCAAGGCCAAAGTCGTCAAATACAATGGGCGCCAGGTGCACGATGGGG
>ERZ1292633.961-Hain-H41-02um-R1-961-length-31769-cov-6_pt1 | contig 31769 bp, 14 predicted proteins | sample MGYA00564406_ERZ1292633 | MGnify/ENA primary metagenome ERZ1292633 (study PRJEB36523, sample SAMEA6512639) | groundwater metagenome | collected 2019-01-08 | study: AquaDiva: Metagenomics assemblies of 32 groundwater samples
ATTCAAAACGGGATGGCTAACGTCTCAATCAAACAACGAGAACAATGAACAATTTCCGGACCGTGTCACCGTTCGCTAAACGGTTTGCGGGGCACGAAACACGCCTGTGGCCGCCCAATCGCGGTAGGCAACCTCGATTCCAGGAGGCATGCGCGGCTGCACGATCTGACGGGCCGCCGCCAGGTGGCGAGCCTCCACCGCAGTGGCGTCACGATTCTCCGCGATGGCCCGGTTGGCCGCCTCCTTGCACAAGGACACAACCTCAGCGCCGGTGAACCCTTCGGTCAGTGCACTCACGGCGGCAGCCGTTACCCCTTCGGAACAAGGCACCCGGGACAGATTCAGTCGTGCGATCGCCTCACGTTCGTCCGCACGTGGCATGCCGACGTACACCTTGCGGTCGATTCGGCCGGGACGTAGCACGGCCGCGTCGATGTTGTCTGGCCGATTCGTCGCGGCGACGAAGAGGACTGGTTTGTGCAACGAGTCGCTCCTTGCCTCCGTCGGCATCCCGTCCAGCTCGGTGAGGAGCTGGGTGATGACGCGGTCGCTGACGCCGCCTCGTCCGCGTCGGCCGCACATGCCGTCTAATTCGTCGATGAACACCACGCAAGGCGCCGCGGATCGCGCCTTGACGAAAATGTCGCGGACCGCCTTCTCGCTGTCTCCGACCCACTTCGAGAACACCTCCGGGCCCTTCACACTAATGAAGTGCATGCGCCCTTCGTTGGCAACGGCCTTGGCGAGCATCGTCTTGCTGCACCCAGGCGGGCCGTACAGCAGCACGCCGCGCGGCGGCTTGATGCCGTAGGCGGCAAACACCTCGCTGTCCCTGCCCAGGCACCACGCGATGCAGTCACGGAGCACCTGCTTCCCTTCGTCGCTGCCGCCGATGTCCTCCCACGTCGTCGTTGGCACGGTCAAATCGAAGTTGCGGAGGGCCGCCGGGCGCGTTCTCCGGACGCCGTCGGCCAGGTCTCGCATCGTCATGTTTTGCACGCCGCGCCGTTCGAAGGCAAGGCTGAGGGCAATTTGCGCCGCCGCCGCGTAGTCGCTCGCGACAAAGCCAAAACACCCTTCCGCGGTGAGCGTCTCAACCGCTTTGCGGAGAGGCACAACCGTTGCGCCTTCCTCCCCGTCGCGCCCCGGCGGCAGTATCAGACCAGAGATGCATGAGGTGGGCAGCCGCGCCAAGACATCACATAACATTTCTGCGCGCGCGGAGGGGGTCGCCGGAGAACCCAGACGGGTGAATTTCGGAAACGACTGCCGCAGATAAGTTGGCAGCGATTGTTCATCACGCAACGACGCGCGCACGACGACTCGTTGGCCCGCCACACGTTCGAGCTCGGTGTGGAACACGCGGCAGCGAACCTCCGCATCCCACGAGTGTTGAGGGCGCGCCCCTCCTCGGCCTCCCTGCGAGCTGTCGGCAACCCCAAGCAGCTGGTCCATGTCGTCGGCGACAATACACACGACGCGGCGATCATTCGTGGCGACATGCGCTGCGCGAGCAAATACACTTCGTATCCTCTCGGCTACGTCGGACGCATCGACGTGCACTGCTGCAGCCGCCATCACAGACAGGTCGTCGAGCGTGACCGCATCGCGGTTTGTGTCGGCCTGTCCCATCACAGCAGTCGTCTTGCCCGTACCCGCCTCCCCCGCGAAGAGGTGATTGCCCATGGACACGAACCGAATGTCGTCGTGTTCGGCTGTACTGCGGGGGTCATGATCCGCCGCCGCCCCCGGTGGCGGTACCGCGGCGACCGTCACGCAAGTTGCGAGAGTGGACCACCCGACCGTGACAGCCGTCCCTTTCACGTCAAGCAAGCGGTGGGCTCGGAGAAGAAACGGCGTCGCTCCGACACGCACCGCCGTCTCAGCGCCCGATTGAATGACGCAGCCGTGCGCCACTTCCCTCTTGAAGGACGCCTCGAGCTGCACTGCCGCACCGACATCGTCGGCGGCCGTGGCGTCCACGCCGTCGCGCCGCCAGTGCAACTCGACGCTGGCGATGGCGGGCAACGGCGGGCCATCGAAGCGGCGGAGCACGGCGGTGTCACGGCCCAGGTCGGCCGCCACTGAAGCATGAACGACGACGGCACTGCCTCCCGCGGTGTGCTTGGACGACTCGACGGCGATGAGCCACAGAACGGATGGGTACTGGTCATCGAGGGGCTCCTTCTTCTCCGCGGCCAGGGCGGCCGTCAGCACGGGAGACAAGGAGACCAGCGTGCCGGGTGCGGCGCGCAGCTGCCCTAGCACGGAGGGCGCCACCTCCACGATGTGCCGCGAACAGCACGACCCAACAGGCGACAAAATACGAACGACCTTTCCCGCATCCGTTGATGGGATCGTCAGCGGTGCGGTTTGTGCCGCACCGAAAGGTTGTGCCTTTTTCGTCCCTCGCGGAGGCATTTCTTCAACGCAAAACGATCACGACCAAATGACTTGCAGGCAAAACTGGTTTTAACCGCCATCAAGGTTGTTCGTACGTAAGGAGCGTCCCCTCCCCGCCACTCCCCGAACAGCTCACGGGTTCACTGGGCCAAAACATTTTTGGTGGTCAGAATGTGCGAGGAGATAAATATGGTCACGCGCCCACTTTTTGTGTTAAAGAGGAAAAAAAGATCGCCGCAGTCCCTTTCTGCCTCTGTTCATGGGGAGGACCTCTCCATGGACGAGGAGCAAACAAACTGCGGCGGGAAAGAAAAGAGGGGAGATCCATTCATGAGAGCGACGGTTTACTGCCCTTTGAGGGCTTTGCGACGAAAAAGGGGGAGGAACATGGGGGAAGGGCGCAAAAAAAAAATGGATGAATGAGTGAGCCACATAGGCGCAGTCAAGCGCGACGCACACGTTGGCTCTCACGCCGCCGCTGCCGTTGTCGGTTCACGTTCCACGTCGCCGCGGGCATATGCTGTGCGAATCGCGTCCTCGTTGGCGCGGACGTAGGTATCAAAGGGAGGCTCGGATACCGAGAAGAGACCGACGACTCTCATCCAGAAGGTGTCGGCGCCGAGGATGGTTGACAGGGCCGATTGGGCTCGTCGCTTCGCTAGGTCTGGCTCATCCACGAAGCTCTGCACGGCCCGATAACAATAGTGCAGCACCGCGACGAGCACGCGGAGAAACGTGATGGACACGCCAGCCGTCATGTTGTGTACCACGGCGGGGAGGGCGCCAGGGCCAGCCGGAGGCGGCGCGACATCGAGAACACTAAGGGCGTCGCGGGGGTGCATCTTGCCGACCTCGACCGCCATGCCTTCCTGGACGATAGAACGGCTGGCAAGATTGAAGTTTTCCTCAAAGCCAAACGTAAGGAAGAAGTCTTGCATGATTCGATGCGACGTTCGCGGGAGCTCGTCTTCCGGATCGTAGGAATTGACAATCGACAGCACCATGACCATCAGCGCCTCGCTCGAGACGTAGTCCACGAAGACCGTGTCGGAGACGTACTGCGCTTGCCGGAGCACCGCATCGATCGCCAAGAGCGCTTCCTTGGCGCCTTCCTGTTGGCGCGAAAAATGCTGAGAAAAGGCTATCCCGGCGCGGACCGCCGTGGTGGCTCTCTCGCCGAAGCGGAGCAGGACGCTACAGGGGGAACCTTGCTCGCCGCCGAACGCGCCGCCGTCGGTGGTCGTCGTGCCATGCCGATTGTCGGCGTGCGCTTCTCCTTGCCGAGTCAGCTGCCAAACCGTGGTGCCCCGAGCATCCTCGCCCAGCCGCCGCACCAAGATGTCGGACGCCGCTAACGCCAGACCGAATCGATTCACCTCGTCCAGCACGGGATCGGTCGGAGCGATCGAATCGGGCTGGTCAGGTGAGAATAACAACGCGAACTGCGGCTTGGCAAAAACCGGCTGGAGCGGCACCGCGGTGAGGCCGACAGGCAGCACGACCGCTGCCGGCCAGAACTCACGCGCCGCACGAACGAGTTCAGCGACGAAGCGACTCGTTGCCTCGCGTTCCGCCGTACACGGTGCCGAGAACGCGGCAAACACAGTAATTTCATCCGCGAGATTGTCCGGAAGCGCACGGCCCAAACACCAAGGTGGTGTGGGTCGAGCGACTCTGGAGATGGCCTTCGCGAGACGCGCCTTGTCCCGAATGCTGTCCACGTTCGGAACCGAATCCAGACTTACGGGGTGGGTGCCGGTACCAGGGGCGCCCGTGGTATCGCTCGCCACCGTGGCCCTAAGACGAGGGCCCGTTCCACCTCGGCCTCCGTTCCCGCGAGACGAGCCACGCCCTCGAGCCGGCCCGCGAGCTGGGGCCCGGTCCGTATGGCTGCCCACCATCGGGGCAAACATGCCAGCGTTCATGCCGTAGCCTCCCGTCGCATACGCCGCCTGCCACATCGGCGCCCAGGCATTCGCGGCGCCCCACATCGACGGATCCGCCATGGTCGGGTAGCCGCCGAAGGGAAGCGCACCGTAAGCGGGGGGCGGAGGCGGCGGCGGGGGTGGCCCCCCGTGACCTCCGCGGGGGGCGTAGCTGTGGGCCGGCGGGGGAGCCGCCGCCGCGGGCGTCCAAGGCGTGCCGCTCGGGTTAGGGATCCAGGAACCGCCGTGCATGCGTGTCGGATCCCTGGGGGGGCTGGTATGGACGAGGAACAACCTAATTTGTTTCCGCGTTGCGAAAACGGATAATTTAGTGAAACCAACAATCAACGACGGAAAGGCATGACGAGCATTGCAATCGGGATGCGCCTGGAGGGCGAGGAGGGGCGTCCCCCCATTCGTGTGTGTGTGTTGAAGTAGAAAGCGCATCGCACGACCAATACAGCAAAAGGAAAAAGTCTCCTTCCCCACGGGCGCCCGTCTGGTGGGCGCCGTTAGGCAGCGGCCTTCGGGATCGATGTGGTGCAATGGACCTTGTCCTCGTCGATGAACTCGATCTCGAGCTCCGAGAACCATTCCGTGGGCGCCACGAAGGTCGTGTCGCCTACGGCCGTCTTGACTTTGTAGCGACAGATTTCGCCGGTGGCAGACCGCACCACAATGTACGACCTCGGCGTGGCGCGGGTGGCTAGCCAGCAGACCGTGAACGGTCGCCCCAGCGCCACGCCGGCTCTTGGAGCCGCTTCCAGCTTGACGACCTTGAACGGCGTCCACACCGCTGAATAGGTTGGCACGTTGCCGCACATGACGAATGGCTCGGGAGGGCCCACTCGCTTGGCGAGGGGCACTTGATCAATGACTTCGGCGACATCCGGCCGCTGCAGAAGCATGCGTTCCTGGCGATCATTGTCCCACGCGATCGAGCGCTTGACGATGGTGGCACGCTCGCGGTGCCGCTGCTCGTCCCGGAACTCGCTCAAGTAGTTGAATACTTTTCTCTCCTCCTTTTGTCGGTGCGCGGCGAGCTCCTCTTCTTTGAGCTTTTGCTGCTGCCGGTTGCGTTCGATGACCGCGTACCGCTCTTCCCGCATACGTTGTTCCTCTCGTTGGAGCTCCTCGCGTCGCTGCCGGTCTTGGATGTCCTTTTCTCTCAGGAACACCCGGCGCTGCTCTTCGAGCGCGAGCTGCTGCCCTTTCATAATCTGCCGCTCCAGCTTCTGCCACTCGAAGTCCTCGCGCATGACGCGCTCCCACCTTTCGAAGGCCACCTTCGACTTCGCCATCGTCTGAGCAGTGGACCAACGTTGCAACTGCGCTTGCTGCCGCTTCTGCTCCATCTCCTTGACTTTGGATGAGATGTTTTCCTCGACGCGGTTGCGCCGCTGCTTGTAATCTTCGGCTCGCTCCTGCGCGAGGCGCTCCTCTTCCTCCTTGGCCTGCGCCTGCATCTGCAAGGTGCGCATCGTGCGGTCCTCACGCATGATGGAAGGGTCAAACCGTTTCGCGCACTGCTTCAGCATGTGGTCCAGCTCGCGTTCGCGCCTCACCTCTCGAATTTCGCGGCGCTCTCGCATGAGAATCTTCTCGGATTCCTTGTGCTCGCGGCGGGCGGTGAGCTCACTTGCCACACGCATGCTTTCAGCGAATTTTGGCATGATGGACGCAAAGGCCTCCTCCATCTCTCGCAGGGTGGTTTGCCGGAAGGTGCGCTCCGTCTCGGCGACCTCCGCTTGCTGCCGGCCGTGCAAGTCGGCGAGGGCCGCGCGAATGGCCTCCAGGCGTGCTTGCGTGGCGAGGCGCGCTTGCGCAGCGGAGACCACGGCGTCTTCTGCGAGCTGCTGCCGCATTTCCTCCTGCACGCGCATCACCTCCGTTCTAAACTTTATCTCGTTGGTTTGAACCTGGACGAGCAGAACGATTTGCGACCGCAGTCCGTCGATGAGGGTCTTAAACACTTTGTGGACGTTGGCTTGGCTCAGCACGTACTGTCGAGCCGCAAGGGCGTGCGCTTGCACAATTCTGGCAGCGCCAGCGAGCGCGGCTTTACGCTTGATTTCAATGTCTAAGTAGATGTGGGAACGCAAGAACACTCGCACCTTCCCGATTTGGGCCTCGTTCTTTTGGTAGCCGCATGCGCCGATGATGCCTTCCAGCGTGCTCGGTTTCCCTTGTGCAACGGCGATAATTTTGAAGGTGCCGAGGAACGCCTCCTTTGGAATGCGGACCGCGTAGCCCGCCTTCCGAATCTTCACCGTTCCGATGACACCGCTCGACATCAGCTGGCTGTAGACGCTGGCGTTGTCCCACATGAGCGGCTTCTTCGCCGGGTGGGGCTTGATGCAGCGAATCCAATGCGGGTTCGTCGCGTTGATAATGTCCATGAGCTCCTGCAGCTGGCGTTTGAAGTAGCCACCGACGGTGGGCTTCGAGCCCTTGATCTCGACCGGCGCGGGGAGCAGATCCTTGATGAGTGGATCCGTGCTGTGCCTCACGAGCAACTTCCACGCGTCTTTCAGCGTATCCAAATTCTTTTCGCGGAAGCCCTCAATGTCGTAGCTCACATCGCCCGCGTAGTGTTTCACCACGAAGGAGGGCGTCTTGGCTAGCTTCTTGACTTCAAAGAACGCGTGGCCCGAATGAGCGCCAATGACATTCGTGAGGAAGCCAGCGTCGGTTCCGGACCCCAGGTTGCATTCGTCGTCGAGGAGCGAAAAAATACCGCCCTTCGCGGTCATCAGCTGAAGACACGGTGTATTGTCAGGGAAGGGCACGTCGGACACATCAATCCCTTCGGCGCGGCACTCTTCGAGATCTTTGCAGAAAATGTACGTGTTGTAGTGGTTTTGCAGCGTTTCGTTGGTCAAATTGATGCACAGTTGCTCAAAGCTGTTGATCTTAAAGTCCTCGAAGCCGAAAATATCGAGGAGGCCGATCCAGCAGCCACCTTCGCCGACGTCGTAGTCAAGCAACGCGTTCACTTGGTCGACGAGCCACGAAAACGCACAATCATAGGTGGTCTTGTCCAATGCCGACCGACCGTCCATAGCCTGGGCGACCGAAAGCAGCCGCTTCACGGGCTTCCCCATGATGGTGAGAGTTGTTTCGCGTAATTCCTGCTCGTACACGACGCGGTCGATGCCCCACATTTTGCAGCCCTGGTCGATGAACACGGCGGAGCTGGCGGTGGGCGTACATCCTTCGCCTTCCGGGATGAACTCGATGTTTTCGAACGCGAGGATGCCGGCGAGGACGCGAAGAAGGGATTCCACCTTTGCAGGGGCGAGCCCCATTTTATGCATCGCCGCCATGACGTCCTTGAACTCCTCCTCCGTGTCGTACTCTTTGTTGTTGAGTGTGTGGCCCGCGTTGACGGTCTTGTAGCGCTTGTCCTCATCCATGCCGAATTTCGTTCGGTACTCCTTTGACCGGAGAAGGATGTAGAAGGAGTGGTACACGCGTTCCCCTGGCGAAGCGGTGACGATGCGCGACTTTTCGAGCAGATACTTTGTGACGTGAGCCCCCACGAGAAAGCCGTTGTTGTCAAACTTCACCTTCATGAACTTTCCGAACCGGGAGCTGTTGTCATTGCGCACGGTTTTAGCATTGCCGAATGATTCGAGAGGTAAGCTGCTCAGGTTGATTTTCGTACCGACGAGGCTTGCGGCGTCCCTCTGCGCCTGGTCACCCCGCAAGCAAGACAAGGCGGCCAAGTACTTCATCACAATCTTGGAAGCCTCTGTCTTTCCCGCACCCGACTCGCCGCTAACAAGAATACTCTGGTTACGCCGGTCGTGTCGCAGCTCGTAGTAGGTGTTGTGGGCGCAAGCCCAAGAGTGCGGGAGCGACTTTTCGATGACGTCGCCCTCCGCGAGATACTGCGGCATCATGCTGTCGAGATACCGCGGGATTTTAAAGTTGAATGGGTTGAGCGCGACGACGATCGAGCCGATGTTGGTGTAAATCACATCGTTCAAGTAGCGACGCCGGACGCAGTCGAGTAGCGTGGAGTCGTGCAGCTCGGTTAGTAAAAGGAGGTCATTGACGTCATCGTCGAGGGTGCCGTCGCGAACGGGGTGGATGTCGTCCGCCTTGACCTTGGTCACGACGTCGTTTCCGTCTCGAATGGCTTTGATGGTGCCTCCGGCCTTGGGGTCAAATGCCTCCAAGTGTCCTAGAATCCAAGCCCGCTTGGGGCATCTAAAGAAGACTTGCGAGTCGACGAATGCCGCAAGGTTGACGGCGGCGGTCGTCATGGATTCCCGCAGGTTCGTCAAGGGAAATGGGGGGAAAAAAATCACCGCCTTAGGAAGAGGAGGGGTCTCCGAGGAAACCCGGAAAAAAAAGCAGGCATCACGAGTGGAACGGCTTTAAACTTGGTGAGTGGGTGGTGATGTCACGGCGAAATGAACGGATAGGGAAGAGTTGCGTTCTGTCTCCTCACGTCAACGGAGACGGAACGCGGCGCGCGTTGACAGTACACTAAACGGGAGAGGACTCTGTTGATGCCATCAAAATCCAGTGGGGAAATACTCCGTCTCTCCAGGCTGGTCCGCACCTTCAGACCCTGAGAAGGACTCTGTCTCTTCGACCTCCGAACGATCGTCGTCCAATGCTCGCGCAAGCGACAGCAAGTAGTCGGCCTCGCTGGGCAGCGAGTCGACGGCGCCACACTCCACGGCCATCGCCGCGACGAGCATGTCCCGGTCGCTCGCAGAAAGATCCGACACCTTGCTCGCGGCGCCCAGCGCCAATGCCGCCACGCCCGTCTCTCCCCGCAGTGCATGAACGATCGCGGCGGCTCCCTCAGACGCGGCTCTCGTGGTGGCGTTGCCGTCGGTGTGGCTCCGTGACCCCGACGTGATCGGGTCGAAGTGAATCGGCCACCGCGGTGATGACATCCAAGGCACGTGCATCGCGTGCACCGGGGGTTCAGGAAACCGCAGCCGGTTATCGTGGTAAATCGAGTAGAATTCATCGTCCGCAGAAATGACACTTGCGCCTGGGGCCGACGGTGATGACCCGCCCGCAGCGGACGTCGACGAGGGTTTTGGCGCGACGGCGCTCCAGCCTTCGATAGATGGATCCGACTTTCCGCCGCCGTAGTCGTCATAGCACCGCGCGTTGCTGCAGGTTGCGCACATGGAGGACCAAAGCTCTAGTTGCAGCCACTGGTGAAAGGGAACGTCAAAGCTCGACGGAGGCGTCCCCTCCGGCAGAGCTTCGCATTGGGCATCGATCCATGCGGCTTCCACGTGAGTGTCGCCGCCGGCGCCAGACGATCCTCCAGGAAGGCTCTCATTTCCGCAGCGGTCCGGTTCCCCGCCGCTGGCCAAGTAGATTTTCAGATCTCGGGACACCGCTCGCGATATCCGCGGCAACGACGCCACGTCGATGGCACTACCGTGATGGTGATCCAGCACGAGGTGCCTCACACGAGACTTCGTCGTGGCCTCTGACACGACCGCACGCATTTGCTGTTGCAGATCGGAGAAGACGAAGTCGCGGCGAATGTCGGAGCCACGATCACAGAAGACTGATGGCGACACCGCGGCGTGTTTTACAGTGGGGAGCCGATTGCGGTCCGCGGCGGTATGCGACTCAAACTGCGCGGCGCATTCTCGGCACAGCGACACCTCCTTTTTCAGTAGCCCCCCTCGGCGGTCCATATCGGCCAAACTTCTCCCCCCTAGAGCCAGCAGTACAGGCGGAAGAGCGGCCCAGTCAGGCCCGTCGGCAAAAAGGTCACCGACCGCGTGGGGCGAAGTGGGATCACCTGACCCCGGGGCGGCTAAGAGGCCCTGTCGAAGCGATTCGTTCTCTTTCTTCGTGCGGCTGACGATGTCCGAAATCGGTACTCTCGACATGTCGGTCTCATACGTCACCGTCTTGCAGTTCGGACAGACCTGATGGGCTCGTGGCGGCTGCGCCCGTCTGTACGGACTGTCGATTTGCGCGATGGATGTGCCAGGAACAAGTGCCATCTTTGTACGGTGATAAATCTGTGTTTTGTGTTGTTTTTCGGCCCCAGGCGTCGCGTCCACCTCGCGGTCGGGTTTCGACGACGCGGCTAAGGGGAGTCTGTGCGGTGTCGTTGAAAGTGTGCCCCACCAATCGCAGTCAATGTTAAACAGGAAGACAGGACCATCAACAACCGACGCTTCCCCGGACAACAAAACCGCTTCAACGGGAAAGTGTGGCACACCGCTCATGGCACGCTAAGAAGGAGGCCGTATTCATACGCTGCGCGAGTTCCTCTTCGTCCACCTCGCGAAGGAATGTCGACACCGCAGAGAACAGCTCGTCGGGCGTGCGGTGAGTCGAACCCAGCAAGCGTGCCTGCCCGCCGACACAGGCAGCCAACGACCGAAAAGTGTGAGACTCACTGACGCCGACGGTACCTGCCCAAGATGCAAGGCCCTCGGCAACCGCAAAGGGGTCCTGATCACACCGCGCGTTGTCTAGCCAAACGTGGAAGTGTTCCTCCAGGAAACGTCGATGAAGAACTTCTTCAAGAAATACCGACGCTCGCGTCGGTGGGGTGGGCACCGACTGGGCGAGGTGATGAGAGCTGTTGTCGAGCGCCGCCGCTAGCCACATCATGCCCTCTCTGGACACTCGCCGAGCGGTCAACGCCTGACGCCAGTGGTCTCCCACCGCCGCGAAGTACTGAAGCGAGGCCCGGGTCGCCGCCAAATTAAAAACCGCATTCGGCTTCAGACACGACCGAGTCAGTGGCACCGCGACATCGACGATGTTCCGCTCGCACTCCGACAGGCGAGGCGGGCGAAACAGCGCACCACTGCGAATGAACTCGAGAACCGTGCGCCGCCCGACTTCCAATCCGATGCTCAGGTGTATGGACGGCAGCGTTTGGGCCGGTGTGGCGTCCTGCGACGCTCCAGTGACACGGCCTTCAGATCGACCGAAAGCCGTCTTCGTGCTCGTGGCGTGAATCACGCCTCGAGGCACGTACAAAACGGAGAGTCGTTCCGCGCGCAACGTTGTCACCAGAGACGGCGCCTTTTTTTTGTAGTGGCGCTCGTGCAGAGGGGACGCCGGGGGCTTTTCATCGGGCAATAGTAAGGGAACGCGACTGCCGTTCGTAATCCACTGCTTGCTCCCGCTCATTTGCCAGGCGATGACGTCCATGCTGTCCACGTGAGCCTCCACACCGGACGCGCAACCAGCCGGTGTGTAGTAAACGCTGATTCCGCACTCGAGGCCGCTCGCCTTTCGCATGCTGTCCGCGAGTTGCCACAAAAAGGGATCGCGCAAATCCGCGTCGCGAAGACTGACAGTGCCACATTGCGACCGTGCTAGGTCCAGCGCGACGCTGGACTGACGTTTTCTCGAGTCGCGCCGCGCTAGAAAATCGCGATTCGAATCACTAGAGTCATCGCGGCCCACATTCCAAACAGAGACGTCATCGGGAACGGACATGGTCCCGCAAAACAACTCGCGCACCTGATCGTCGCTTCCGCGCTCACACTCTTGCAACATCGCGTCGCCCCCCCGAAGCAGCACCTGCTTGGACACGCCATACGTAACGATGCGATCCATCCGAGACTCATCCCACGGACCACCAAAGACCGCGACCGCCTGGGGCTCTCGAAAACAGCCTCCGCTCGCGTCACACTGAGCTTCGCCCGTCCAAGCTCCGTCCAATGACACCTCCAACGCACCACGGAACGACGCCACTTCGGCCGTGTTCACAATTCGGGCGGCGATCAAGTCAAAATAAGCCCCCGGCGCGAGGGAGGCGAGCCCTTCACCCGACGCGCCTTCCCTGTGGATCAGGACCAGTGACGCCAATGTTGCGGCGCAGATGAAGCCGTGAGACCGCCACATGGTGGAAACACAGTGTGGCGCGCTATGTGTGGGTCTGTGGGAGCAACGAATCGTTACGTTTTCATGGCGGCCTGGTGCCCCCGGCGCCGTCCGACGGCAAAGAAGGAGGAGCCGTTTCCAGTCGTACACGGGGAGGATTGGGAACGTTCGGCCACCCTTCAAGCGGCGGGACCGCTGTCTGAAGGGGGGCTAAGCCGAATGATTTTGACTGTGGATAATTTTTCCAGCACAGATGACAGCAAAACGAATCGAGCTGGCACGCCGCCTGCGGGAACTAGTTCCACGGCATCGCGGCAAAGTGATTCTACTTCCGTGGCGGGCGTGTCGGGTTCGATGCGCGCCACAATGTCTTCCACCGAGTCGACCGTGACGGCCAGCGGAGGTGGCGCGGCCACAGCGACCGCGGCAACTGGCGGCGCCACCGCGAACATGATGTACGGCGCAACGGTCGTCGTCGACGTCGAGTTCGTGCCCGGCGCAGGGGGGCAGGGCACGGCCGCCGCGGTAAACGCCTGCACCAACCGGGAATACAGCTCGATGTTTTCGTCCGCCCCTTGCTGCCACAGGGTGTCCATGAAGGGGTGCGCCGGTTGCACGAGCTCATCGACGTCGATCGTCGTGTCTCGTCCCAGCGCGAGCCGCAGCGCGTCCAGCGCGGACGTCGCCTTGTGGTTCAGATAGGGGCCGACGGTTTCCATCACGGCGGCTTTCCGAACTCGCCTCCGGTCAACAGTGGCCAAATCCACGACGGCCCGGCGCAACTTGTCGACGATGATCGCCGTGTCTTCGTGCAGCCGCTCGGGCATGACGCCATCGAGCACGCCAAGGAACAGCTCGCAGCGCGAATCGGTGCCTCGGAACTTGCGCGTCGTCTCCACCAAATTCACCATGCGGTCGAGAAATTTTTTCGCGCCGAATCGTTGGGTCGCAAACGTCGTGAGTGAAACGACAATGTCCGGCTGTGATACGCGTTGGTGCCTGCGGAACTCCCAGAAGTTGTGCAGCATCAAGGCCATGTCCTTCCGCGTCAGTTCCGCACGGTCCGTGCAGCCGACGCACTTGGACATGACGGCCGCGAACGAACCCGCGGTGTTCCCAGGGATCGGGCCAAGGACGCACACGGAGCTGAGGCGATAGGAGCCCGAGTTGGTCGGTGTGGCCACGGTCAAGTTGCTACTGGACGCGGTGTTTGGACTCCCCGCTCCTGCGGCGCCTCCGCCTTGCAGGAGGGCGTGTTTCGCGGCGGCCGCAGTCAGAGAGCCCATCGAGCTTGCCATCAGCGTGGCGGCGGCGGTGGCAATCGCGGATGCCGAGGACGTGGCGACGGGGGACACGGGGCCTTCGTTGGTTTGCAAGCGCGCGAGCTCCGCCTGACCTCTCATACGCTCCTCCCGCTCATACTTGAGGCGCTGCACAAGGGCGTCGCTCCACGCGATCGTCGTTTCGAGGTTGTCCGTTTGAAACTCCGGCACCGACTGCCGCAACGTCTCTTGGATATCCTGCCAGCCCGGCCGCGGAGTGACCGATCCGGCCCCTCGCTTGTACAACTCCCGCTCGGCCACGAGTTGATTCAGCAACCGCGTGGCCTTGTCGAACTGCACTCCCCGGGCAACGCACATTCGACGAGACTTGCGTTCGTCCTCCTCGCAGCGAGCTAACCGAGCCTCGAGATCCTTCACGATCTTGTCGTGTGTTTTTCGAGGGACGATGTCGGCGTGGGCCTCGTGCAGCTGGGAAAGTTGCTTCTGGGCCTCGATGATGGACATCTTCAGCTCGTCCATCTTCTCGACCTCCCTTGACAGAGTGGCGATGCGGACGGCGTGGCTCCTGAGGCGCACGTCCGCCTCCTTCACCGCCCGGATGAGCGCGAGCATTCGCGTCAGATCGCGCTGTTTCTCCTCCTTGAGCTCCCTCACCTCCGACTCCAGCGCGTGGACGCGATCCGTGGCCGAGTCGTAACTTTGCTGGGTCGCGGACAGCATGGCAGACTGTTCCTTCGTGGTTTCCTCAGCGTCTTTCACGAGCCGGCTGAGCTGATGTTCGAGCGTACGCGTTCGATCGGCCACCACCAGTTCACGCAAGTCACCTTCCTTCTCGCCCTCTTGTAATCTTGCGACGTCACGGCGGCAGCGTTCGAGTTCTAAGTCGTAGAGCGCGACCGCGGTTGAAATCAGTGTGCCGTAGTGCCGAAAGTGCTCGGCGAGGACGAGGAGGGCCTCGCGATGAATCCTGAGCCGCGCTCGGCCGTCGATGTCGCCCGGTGGCAGCATGGCCAGTTCCCGGCTGACGAACACTTCGAGGGACGTCAAGAGAGGCGGCTTCGGCGTGTTTCCGCTGTGTTTGCTGTGAATCGTGCCGGGGCCGTCGACGGTCCAAGAAATCGCAGAAGAGCGCGCTGGCCACGAGTCCACTTCGACGCCGTGTAGCAGCGTGTGGTTGGCGCTCATGCAACCGCTGGGACCGTCGCGTCGTCCCCCTTGGGTGGACGGGCGCGAGCTGAGGCCCGTCACGCCCCGTTCTCGCGTCGTCGGTCGGCTCGTGAGGCTATTCGCCAGCGGTATGTGCGGTTTGCATGGCTGCTGCGGTACCAGGTCGGCATCGTAGCCGCTGTCGAGCGCGTCTCGAGTTGGTTGCACCGGCACCCCATCGGGCGTCGCACCGAGTGCGATGCCGTCTGTCAGTCTCAACGTTGGCAGGCTGGGGGGCCGGAACCCACTCTGGCCGGATGACGATAGCGGCTTCGGTGGCCTTCCGTTCCTCATTGTGCGAGACCGCGACGGTGCGGGGGGGTGTGGTGTGGGCGCCGGCAGACTCGCAGAGTGATTGAGGGGGCAACGAAAGAAGAAAGACACAATTTCACACCCTTCCACACTGAAACGTCATACCAGTGCGGGGACCGACTGGGGGGGAGTGATATTGACGCCCACCACACCGCGGGCTTGAACTGGTCGCAAGGGGCACCCGTCCAGCAAAGGTAAAAAAGAAAACGACGCCCGGAAGCATTCACGCAACCTGAAAAATGCCCCAGGTGAGGCCACCCTCGTCGGCCCGGATCAGGCGGACGGTTTCGGCAACGTCGAAATCGGTCGGCTTAGGGGGTGCGGCGGCGGCAGCTGCGACGGGCATGTCCTCGGGCTCCTGGTAGAACGCCGAGGTGGCCTTCTGCTCTTCCTGCAGCGCCAGAATGTACTCATCCGTGGAAAACGCCTTCTTCACCTCGCCTGCCGGTAAGTTGATATTGTCAACCACGAAGGCGGACTTGACTTTTGCGATGATTGCCTCTGGGGACAGGTCTGCCTTGCCCATGAGTCGGATCTCGGCGTTGCAGGGGCCGACCAGCTTTACAATGTCTTGTTGCTGCGCTCCGGCACGCGCCTTTTGCACGGCCCCGACCGCATCGCCAGCCCACATGAAGAAGATGTGTTTCGACCGACGGAAACGGCCAACGCCAAACGCCATGCGTACAATCCCGAAGAGCAGTTTGTCATCGTCGAGATGCTCCACGACCTCGAACAAGCCGTTGCTTCCGGCCTCGACGAGACGGAGCTCCTTCGGTGGAGCCAACTGAAACGTGCACCAGTTGAAGGGACTAACATCTTCCCTCACCGCCTTCAGAACGGCCTCAAGCTGAAGGCCCAGTTCGGTGGCCAGCTTGCGACGGCGGATCGGTGACCCAGGGGGTGACGCGCCTTGGCCTAGTTCTGCCAATGGCACATCAATCACCATCTTGGCGGCCTCTTCCGCGAGGCGACGGTTGTACTCTTCCTGGATCTTCGCCACGCTGAACGAGCCATCGTCGCTGACGAACACCTTCTGTAGCTTCGTGACCACTGCCTCGAACGTGAGGTCGTCCTTTCCCACAGTCCACTCGAGACCAGCGTGCGTTGCGAGGAACAGGCGAAGGACGTTGCCTAGCTCCGCGTTGCACTTGCCTCGCTTCACGATGCCGCACTGAGGACCAACGGTGTGAACATAAATGAACTTATTGCGTTTGAAGGTACCGCTGCCCACGGGAAACTTGAGCAAGACGAACTGCACCAGCGAGTCGTCGAGGCTGCGGAAGGCCGCCGTCACGTCGTCAGCCCCTCGCGCGGTGCAACGAATCTTAGCCATTCCCAGCGAACCGCTGTGTTGTTGGGTTGTGAGTGAGGGGGAAGTGTGTTGCTCTCTCGCTTGAAGAGAGTGGGGCGATTGGCCAAGACGAAAAGGGAAACACCAAAAAAGAACTGGGATCGTCGCGAATATGACCGCATGAAACGACGTGTTGACAAAGCCTAGGCTGCGTCATCACCCAAAAGCGGTGTGTTACATTGAGACAAACGATCGTACACGTCCCTTCACGGCGACGTCGGTTTCATTGAAGCGAGGCTATCACCGTTTTGTCCGCCGCGGCGACCGGCCGAAGGGGTCGGGGCTTCCGCTTGTGAGACGACGACACCAAGCCGGTGGCCAACGGCTGGTCGAACTTCCGTGGCTGAAAGACACGAGGCGACGCGTCAGGCAAACAACGATGTCGCACCTCGTGACTGGCGTCCGCGAGCTCCAAACGCTTCGCCGATGCCACAGACAAGGCGCCGGTGAGAGCGTCCTGTTCGGCGTCCAAGGCGGAGGTCTCCCGGCGAAGGTCCGCTTGGGCTGCACGAGCGTCCACTTCGGCTTGCCGCAACGCGGACTCTGCCGACTCGCACGCACTCTTCCAGTGCGCTTCCTCTCGGGCGGCATCGTTCACTGCGGCAGCGGCTCGGGCTAACCGCGCGTCTGCTTCGGTGGTATGCCGATGCAGCAGCGCATGCCGTTCCAACGTAGCGTTCACGTCATCCTCTGCGGCTGCCAATTCCACAACCGCACGTTCAAGGTCGTGGGCTGCCGCGGCGAGCCGCTGGCGCTCCTCGTCAGTCCACTTAGGACGCGCGATCACGTCGAGGTCGGCCTGGCATCGCCTTGCTAGGTCACCACGGTCAAACGATTCCTCGAGGAGCAGCAGCTCATGCGCAAAGCGTTCCTCTTGGCTTGCGATGAGCTGGCGCTGGGCACTGCGGAGAAGTTGCTCGTATTCGGAAGAGAGCGACGACGCACGTTCATGTAAGGTATGTACGTCGTTGCGGCGTTGTTGGATCGCATGGTTCACGTCATCGTCATGGGCGACGCGGTCGCGGAGGACTCGCACGCGTGCTTCCTGCGTGTGAATGTCAGCCGCCAGCAGCTCTCCGGCGGCCAACACGCACTGCAACCGGCGCCGTCGGCGTCGGGACCGCGCCACCGTGTCCTTCACCGCCCAGGCCAACGACACGCCATCTCGATCGTCATCGTGGTCACCGGTGGGATCTGGCTCGTCGTCACACCGGTCGCCTTCCCCAAGCGCGGCGCGACGCTGGCGGTGCTCCGCGAGCGACGAGGACAGGCGATCGGCGGCTTCCATGCGCCGCAGTTCATGGTGTCGCAAACGGATCCCCGCCATGGCTGCGACCTTCTCCTCAAGCATGAGTCGAGACCGTGCCACGCCTTCTTGAGCCTCCAGCGAGGCCAATTGTAGGCGTTGCACCTTGGCATGCCGATCACTGGCGATCTTACACAGAATGTCGGTGAATTGGGCTTTGCGTCGGATCGCAAGGTCGAGGGACTGATTGGGAAGCGACGCCGACTCCTCAAGCCAACGTTGGCGCCAGAAGGTCACTTTGTCCAGCCAGCGGTCGACATCGAAGGCGACCGCGGCGGCGACCGGCCCCTGGGCCGAGGTCGCGGTCGGGCGCAGTTGTTTCCACTCGGCCAGAAAGTCCAACGCGCGCAACGTTTGGACCGCGTCCTCCGGCCTGCCTGAAACAGCGGCAATCACGGTGATGTGCGATGCCTTCATCACCGCATCGCCGAGCGCGAGAGTCAAATGCGAATCACGCAGAGGGACGAAGGGTGCGGATGGTAACGGGGGTGATGGTGACGGCGGCATCGGGCGCGGCGGGGAAGTGTCAGAGGGCGATGCCACCGGCGATGCCCTCGACTGCGGATGCGCGTCGGCAGGGGAAGGCGGCTCCGACAGCGTCGCGATAACGCGCCGCAACGCGCGGAACGAGCGGTTCACGGTGCTTTGCGACGCTGACAGCGCGGGCAACAGCTGGGTGCTATCCACATCGCTCAAGATGCCGAGGTCGAACGCGGCCAACAAGACGCGGCCGCCGCTTACCGTCCGCTTGGACGCCGTCGATGCGTCCCCGAGCGTCAGGTGGACCACCAAATGCGAAAAGCGCGGATCGCCTCTCCGCCGCAGCGCCGAACGGTGGATGATGCGGCCGAGGTCCATTGCCGAGATCACCGGCAGCGCCGTCACATTCTCAAGATACGTCGATTGATCGACGCGGCACAGTCGAGGTCGAACGGCCGCTCCCTCGTCGACGGCGGAGTGCCGGAGCACCGCCGTGTGCTGGATGTTCTTCACAGCGTCGTCGATGCCCTGACGTGTTCGGCTGGGGTCCTCCGTGCTCGACAGCAAGTCGATGACGTGGTCACGGTAAAGCTCTGCGCACTGCACGAACAAAAATGACGACGCGCCGTCAACCGCTGCCAGAAGGCTGCCCCCCTGCGGCCGCGTTAGAAGCTTTCCTTTGCCGTGTGCAGCAATCACCTCGCGCGCCCGTTGTGTAAACGCGCCGGAAAAGGGCTGTGCGGTCGACCCGAAGAGCGACCTAGACGACAAGTTCAGCAGCCGGGGCTGCTGCGCCGCACCCGCTGGAACTGACGACTGGGACGCCACTGCTGCCGTTCGTGAGGTTGGCGGTGGGGACTCGAATGCTCCGCTTGCGGCGGACGCGTCGAAGATGCCCGAAGCCCAGCTTAGCGAGGATGCGTGCTGTAAAGTGGGCGACGACGCGCGATCCGGTTCGGCAGTGTCAAATCCCGCGAGAATGCCCGCTTGACTCACACGTTCAGTGTGACCTCCGAATGCGACGAGCACCTCGTGTAGCACAGGCGAAGTCGCGACGGCTGGCCCCAATTCGTCCCAGTAGCTGTCGAGCGAGCACTGAAACGACGCCGAAACAACGTCGGCAATGTCCGTCGGTCGGCGAGGGCCCGTCGACGCGACCGAATCGGCACTACACGGCGGCATCAAGAAGCGGCCATCGCCGATGACGGCGGCATCCACTTTAAAACTGCGCGCGGTGGAAGGCGGGCCGACGACATCTCCAGCAGGCCGGCTGGCCGTTGACACAGGGGCGTCGCTCACCGTGTCAAATTCGTTTCTCCGTGGCGTTGGCGAGGCCGAGGTCGCATGGACGACGGTGGCCGCGGATTCAAGGACGACGTAGCGCGGGTGAAGCAGCATGCCGTCGGTCGATATCAAATCCGCCCCGAGCCGAACCGGGTTGCGGAGCGTCGCTGCCTCGACGTGGACAACGGTGATAACCGGCGTGGCGGACGACATTGCGGGGCTCGCGCGCGACATTGCGGGGCTCGCGCGCGACATTGAAGGGCGCGCGGAGAAAGGGAGAGAGGACAGAATTGGAAGGGAGGAGGATTGCAAAGCTGGCGAGCGTTAAAACAAACCCAAGGGGGGGGGGCATTCCGATCGCGGAGAAACAAGAGTGATGACGGGCTGAAGCGTCCGCGTTGGCGTTTGCATGGGAAGGAGATCAAGTGCAATGCGTGTGCTTTGAAAAAAAGAGGTCGCCTGACTACTCGTCCTCTTAGTTTGGGAGTCAGCACCACGAGAAGATCAAAGCACTTCGGTCCAGAGGCAGATGACATCTATCTTCAGTTGTAGAGGACGCGGGGCTGCAAAACAAATAATAATAAGAAAAGTTTATTTCTCGTGGGGAGAACCCGATGATGAACGTCAATCCCTCTTGACAGAGTGCGGCTCCTGTCCTTCCGCTGGGGCCGCGAGGGCCTGGGACAGCTTGCCCGCGAACTGTTTCAGCATGGGATCAATTTGATCCTTGTTCCGAAGGTAGCCCACTGGTCCCGCGAAGACGGTGGCGCCGACGATGGCCAGCACAGTGAGGTCGGAGAACATATTTCCGAGGACACCTCCGACGAGCGTGGCAATCAGCACGTTGCGCGATAAGGTGGGGTCTTCCCAACTCACTACAAGTGCGGCGAAATCGGCAAGACGGATCAGATACGGCACCATGCGGTCAACGAGCGCCTTCGCTTGGTCCGTGATGGCCTTCCGGGGCATGGCGGATTTTTGCAAATAGACCAGACCCCCGTAGGCCACGATGGCTAGTTGCGCAAGCCTGCACAAAAAGGTCAAGATCGTGTACTGCATGACGCCAAAGATGAGCACGACGGTGACGAGCGCAGCGACGACGGCCGCGGTGGCGCGCGGCCTCTCCCAAAGGATAAGTTGCTTTCCCGTGAGACCGTCAAAGTCCTTGACGACGGAGCTCAGAAGTGTCGGTGTCGCTTGAGCCATTTACTTCAACGCCGAAGAGTAGTGAGTGTTAGAAGTGCGAGCCTTCAAGCGCCGACGACGCTGAAAAAAAAGAAAACAAGACCTTATGACCACCTCGTGTGCACTATTTTATGTGGAAGGATTCACATTCGTGTCGTGAGTAACATTCCAAGGGAGTGGGGAGGGTAGGGTTCACTATTGATCGTTACGTCACATCCGCGTTGGTTGCTTCGACAACTGAGACAAAACGATGCGCCAGCTGCTCTCGAGCGCGTCGTTCCACACAACGCCGTCCGACGAGCAACTTCTGAGCGCGTCGAGCACCAGGTCCTCGTCGCTACGACTCACGTGGCCTGCGTCCCACTGAAAGCGGGTTCCCTTGGCGCGCGTCACCAAATCGGACATTTGCGCGATGAGTGCCCATGAGCCGCCCACGCCGTCGGACGGCAGGCCGCATCGCTGTTCCAACTCCCGGCAAAGTCGCTGCGGCCCGCTGTGGTGGCAGACGTCAATCCAACTGTGGACCAGGGGACCGACGAATATTTGGTCGAGGACATCGAGCGACATGTCGTCGACATCCGGCCCGCCGCAGCCGGCGGCGTGATCGTTGTCTTCGCCTTCCAGCGGATCGGCGGGACTCGGCTCCGCCGTCATAAGTACCCGGCCCCAGTGCTCCGCGATGTTGCTATCCAAGTAGGCCTCGGTCGCCACTCGCGAAGGGGCGGTGGCTGTGGAGGGACGAAAACGGTCGCGCCTGTCGAGGAGGCCTCTACCACAACGTTGCAGTACCGTGATGCACACGGCTTCCGTGGACAGCTCGCACTCCGCACCATCCGAATCAAGCGGCAACGTGGCTTTGAGCGGCCTCGCGATCAAGGTCGTCGGGTGGGACCGTGCTGCCTCCGCGACCGCAAGGCGGTGCATTCCGCGCTGTGTCGCTCGCATGAGAAGCTTCGCTCGGTCCACGCCCCCCACGCTGAACGGTCGATCTGACATGGGCGGCGAAGGAGACATCTTCGACATTACGAAAAAGCAGGGGCTCTGTCTGCAATGACACAACCTTCAACAGACTCATCTGCGGCACGGAACCCACGTCACCGTTCTGCCGCGCCCCTTCGTTGGGGATGACTGTAGGTGGACATAGCGATCCGAAATTGTGCGATACGAGAGAGAAAATTCAAGCGCTTCACGTTGGCGGGGTTTAAAAAAAAAATGAATCGCGCGCAAGTTGAGACGCGAGCAAGGAAAGGCGATTCGCGCGCTACGACAGGCCAAATATTTTCCCGGTTTCCAGGTCGATATCGATTCCGAAGAATGCAGGGCGGGTTGGGAGTCCGGGCATCGTAGAAATGTCACCCAGCAGGGGAAACACAAATCCCGCGCCCCGGCTCACGCGCACATCCTTGACGGGGACAATGAAACCCGTCGGGGCACCCTTCAGCGTGGGGTCGTGAGAGAAGCTGTACTGAGTTTTGGCCATGCAAACGGGCAGGCGACCGTAGCCGCGGCTTTGGAAGTCGGCCAGCTTGTTGCGAGCTTCATCACTGTAGGTGACGCCCGCGGCGCCGTAAATCTCACAGCACACCGTCTCGATCTTGGCGGTCAACGGCAGGTCGTCTGGGTACAGGAACCGGAAGTTGCTCACGCTAGGAGGCGTGGTGGCACGGATCAAGGCATCCGCGGCGGCCAACGCTCCCGCACCACCCATTGCCCAGTGCTGCGCGACGACCACGTCGAAGGCGCCGTGGTTCATCGCGAGGTCACGCACTAACGTCAGCTCAGCGTCGCTATCGGTGTTGAACCGGTTAATCACGACGACCGCCGGCACGCCGAACTTGCCCATGTTGGCAATGTGGCGCAGCAGGTTGGATGAACCCTGACGCAAGGCTTCCGCATTTTCCCTTGCGGCGTCGGCAGGGTCCACGCCGCCGTGAAATTTAAGAGCTCGGACCGTCGCGACGATCACGGCCGCGTCGGGAACCAATCCGCTTGCCCGACATTTGATGTTAAAGAACTTCTCACATCCCATGTCGGCACCAAATCCCGCCTCCGTGAGGACGAATCCGTCTGACCCGACCAGTCGCAGTCCGATGTTATCCGAAATGATGCTGCTGTTGCCGTGGGCGATGTTTCCGAACGGACCCGCGTGCACCATGACCGGCGTCCCTTCCAGCGTCTGCATCAGCGTCGGCTCCACCGTGTCGCGCATGAGGACGGCCATGGCGCCGGCGCAGCCGATGTCCTCGGCGGTGACCACCTCGCCGCTCTTGGACAACGCGACCTGAATGTTACCGAGGCGTCGTCGCATATCCGCGAGGTCCGTGGCCAGGGCCAGGATGGCCATCGCCTCGCTCGCGACTGTGATGTCAAAACCGGTCTTGCGCGTCCAACCCTTCTCCTCCTTGCCCTGTCCGATCGTGACTTCGCGCAGAAAACGGTCGTTGGCGTCCACCACTCGGCGCCACGATATCGTGTCGGGGTCGATGTCGAGGCGCGCGAAGCGGCGGCGCTCCTCGGGGGTCAAGTCGGCTGGCTTACTCTTGTCGATGCCCAACTTCCGGAGCCGTGTGATCATCGTCGGCGTGAAGTCCTTCAGATCGTCGGTCAAGCGACGGTAGAGGTTCTCGTCGGTTTGGCTACGCTCGTGAAACACGCGCGCGTCGATCGCAGCGGCGAGCAGGTTATTGGCCGCGCCGATAGCGTGGATGTCCCCTGTGCCGTGCAGGTTGAACTCCTCCATGGGTATGACCTGCGCGTAGCCCCCTCCTGCGGCCCCGCCCTTGATGCCGAACGTGGGTCCCTGGGACGGCTGGCGGATGCAGGCGATCGTGGGACGCCCAGCGTGCGCGCCGAGGCACTGAGACAAGCCGATCGTGGTCGTGCTCTTGCCCTCGCCAAGCGGCGTTGGGCTCATGCCGGCGACCACGATGTATTTTCCCAGACCCCGCCCACGTAGGCGATCGAGGACGCTGAGCTTAATCTTGGCCTTCGTGTATCCGACCGGGGAGATTTCCTCCGGGAGCAGGCCGATCGCCGCGGCGATGTCCGTGATGGGCAGGGGCGTCACTGACTGAGCGATCGTCAAGTCATCAGGAACGGGCACTGCAGGCGTCAGTTTCCGCGCGGACTTCATCTTTGAGAGGGTTCAAAGGGGGAGTTGAGCTTCGCGCGTAAAAAGGCGGACACGGCCAAGAAATCGTCTAAAACACACAGCAATGTCGACATTTTCTACGATCAATATAGGAATGCAAAAGAGACGACCATCCTCGCTTCTCGGCAGAAGAGGAAGGATCCTTCCCGGCTACGCGCCGCCGCGGCCGTAGCCGCCGCCGCGGCCCCGACTCGGCACGTAGGGTGCGAAGCCGACCCCGCCGCCGCCGCCCATCATGCCCATCATCATCGACATCATCTTTGCCGCCGCGGCCATTTGGGGAGGCATTGCGCCCCCCGCGGCCCCACCGCGCCCCCGGAAGCCGCCACTGGCGGGCGCTGCACCACGAAAGCCACCAAAGGCGCCGCCGCGCCCGAATGCCGGGACGTTGTCGCGCTTGACGGTGACCTTCAGAGGCTTGCCGTGCAACGTTTGGTTATCCTTCAACAGCGCAGCGGACATGCTTGACTCTTTTTCGAACTCGACGTAGGCGTGGCCCTTCAGCTGCTGGGTGGTCTTGTCACGCAACAACGTGACCCGCGTAATCGGCCCACACGTGGCGAAGATCGTCCTCACATCAGCCTCGGTCGTGCGAGGGTCTAGATTGCCCACAAAGATGCTCGTTGACCGGGCCGCCGCTGCCGCCGCGGCCGCTGCACTGTTTGCCGGAGCCTTTCGGCTGCCTTCCTCGGCGGCCGCGACTCGTTGCATCTCGGCCACGTTCGTGTCTTCCTCCAGCTCGGCCACTTCGGCCATCAGCTTTTCGATTTCATCTTGTCCGCCGTCGGCAGCCATGCGTTGATGGGGTGACTCTGCAATCGGAAAGAAATAATAATCGGGCAATTTGTTTGGCGCTTGGTTCCGCGCGTTCAATGGCATTACCGACACGTGACATTTGAGCGAGGTAAGCCTCTGCGAACACTGATTGTTGCTACAAGCCCCTTAATCGAAGGTCAGCCACCAGGATGACTTCCCTCGGAAGTGAGGACACTTCTTCTACACAAAACGCGGCGTCCAGCGTGAGCCGGTCCGCACACCCGACAAAAGGGCGTGCGTGCGAGCTGCCGGCCAACCGCTGGTAAGCAGCAGCGACATCGCGCTGGGTCGTCTCCTCGCCGCCGGTTTTCTTGTCGATTGGCGTGCCTAAATCGAGTCGCCAAACTACGCCGTCACGCACGCCGATTACCACCGCCATCTTGCGCTGCTGCCGCGATGAGCTTTCGGCCTTCCTCGACTTGGCGGGAAGTCGAGGAGCGGTCCCGGAATACATAATCACGGCACCGTGTTCGAGACCAAATTTATGCTGCAACTGTTCGGGGCCAGCGTCCGCGATACCTACCCAACCCCCCTCGGCGAGAAAGCGCAACGAGGATGACAAGGTGGGCGGCGACGGCAACGATAACCCGGCGGCGCGGCCTGGCTGGTCCAGAGTCAGAGCGGTGCGCTGCAAGTTGACGTTCCAATCACCAACCGTCGGTCGAACAAAGAAATCCGACGTCGCGTGCGGAAATTCTCGCGCAGCCGACTCGCCCTCGCGCACGAGCCACGGCACGCCACGGCGGGACCCAACATAAAGAAACTTCTTGCCCTTGTCGTTAGGATTGGGGGACGTGATGGCTTGCACGAGCTGGAAGGGTCGCAGGGCACCCCCACCGGCTCGGTGCGCTGGCAAAAGGAGCGCGGCCGCAAACGGCTCCGTAGAGAAGATCATGGGCGCGGACCGTTCTGCGTCGCTGGTCCACTCTGCCTCGGCCACAGGCTGGTAGCCGGGGAATTTCACGAGTCGGCGCTCCAGCTTGTCCGGGTGGTGTAGCGGGGCGAAGTACAATCGTCGGAGGTGCCAGTCGGCGAAGCACACGCCGTCCGCGGCGACCAGCGGGATCGCCCCGGTCAGATCGACGCAGCCCCACAGCTGATCCGAGCGGACGCCGACGATCACCAACACGAGATGCTTCCACGGATATCCCGCGCGGGAGGCGTCCGTGGCGGCGTAGCGCTCGCCCGCTACCGCTCCGAAGCGGCGGCAGGACTCGACCGTGACATCGAATGCCGCGACGGTGCCGTCTTGCAGCAGCCAGGTGAAGTCGTCGGCCGTTGGAACGTCGCCCTGGTCTACCACGCCGAGACGGACCGCGCCATACAGGGACAGGAACCACTCAGCGTCGTTTCGTGACACCCGCAGCGCCCGGGGCGTGACGCCGTGAACGTTGAGGCCGTCGGGTTCGGGCCTCTCACGTCGCCACAGCGCGCCGTCGTCGGAGTACCCCAAGATCACCGCCGTCACACCTGTCACGTCTCCTCGCGTGTACTGGACCAGCGTCCCTCTTTTCAGCCAGGTGGGCCACGGAGATCGGCCAATGCCGGGGTCGATCCGATCCGGTTGCTCAGAGTGAGCTGCGTGCAAGTGCAAGATCGTGGCGTCAAATCGTGTGTAAAGGTACGGTCGAGAAAACACGATAGGTCGACTCACGCGGACTCCGCCACGACTGAGCCCCTTGCCTGAGGCCAGACACGCGAGAACGACGTCCATATCCCACGGGCGGCCGAGCACATCTTCGCACGCGATCGCGACGCGAACGGCATCTTCGACCGACGTTGCATACGACATACACGTGTTCAACCCAATGCACTCGAAGCATGATTCTAGCGTGGCGGTGATCGTACCCTCCGGTCCAGTACCACGGTCACTCATTCGCAGAAGGAAGTTATTCAAACGAGAGGGGTCAATCCGACGGCCCGAGTCACTCAGTTCCAGCCACGCGGCCGTGCGGAGGGCGTGCGAATGGGGCGCAAAAAGCCTGTCGGCGTCGTCAATCGGCATGAAAAAGAAGGCCTCGTCACGGTTGCATTCTGCGGCCGCAGTCAAGTCCACAAAGCCAACTTGTCCGATGTGGAATATCCTCGCCTTGTTGACCTGTGCCTCGGCTTGCAGGGCCTGGTTGAATCCCCGTTGAGCGCTGGGCGCCAACACTCGCAGCGAGAATCCCAGGTGATGCCTCACCCAGTGGTCCAACGTGCACACGCGGTCGCTGACCATGGCGTGCTGATCGCCCTTTAGGTCGGTGAAGCTCGCCGCCGTTACGGTCTCCCCGGTGGAAAGCACGCGGAAGGCTGCAGCACGCTCGGCAACAGGCAGCCGCTCAATCGCTGCCGCGGCGGCTTGGCCCTCCTGCGTGAGCGGCGTCACGTCCACTTGGCCTACCAGCGGCGTTCCCTTGGAATCACGAACAGGGCGAATCGCCGACCAGGTGCGGGCGTTACCGCTTTCGAGAGGGGGCTCAAAGTATCGCAGTAATGGCGGCGGTGCGGCGCTGGGTGGTGGACGGAGGCGCCCCCTTGCATCGACAAGGGGCACCGCCGTCAGCCGTGACAGTCGATTGTACAGGCTTGGCGGAAGGATGTCGACGTCGCACGTGGCTTCCAAGTCCCACTGCACCCACACTGTGCCTTCGTGCACATCCACGCCTGCGATGGTGCCCGTGGCGCCAACCGCGCGGTGTGACGGCGCGTGGGAGCTAGGATCTAACTGGGTTTCAATGCCGTCGACGAGGACGACGCGGACCGGCGCTGCATCGTTGTGCAGTGAGTCTTTGCCAGTGACGAGAGGCAGATGATTTCGAATAGCGCCGATCGAGACGTCGAGACCCACCGTGGTAGGCAGCTCATCGGATCCAATTGCAACTTGACGGCCGCCATTGCGGACGTGGAAAATCTGAACTTTTTCGGGCAGGGTCGGCTCCGCCACGGCGTGCCGGTCGCACGGAGGGCACGGCAGCACACCCTGCGGTTCGTGGGACGCGTGAAGGATATCGCGGAACTCGTTCGCGACGCCCACGCCGACGACCTTTGGGGCATGTCGACGCTGCAGGGCACTCCCATTGACCCCCGTGAATGGCCGCGCGAACATCTCACCTTGAGCGGCATACCACAACTCGTCATTGAATGTTCCGATGACCATCACCACACTTCCCGGAGGCATGACATCGCGACACGCTAGCAACTGGCCGTGAAAGAAACCGAACGGTTCAGTGGCCTTGGGATCCGCATCAAACGTGAGAACCTCGCCAAAGTAACTCAGAAACGAGAACGCAACGCCGGTGGTCGCTTCGGTGGGTCGCTCAAGGCGCACCGGAAGGCTGTCGAGAGATGCTCCGTCGTGATCACTGGTTGCAAACACAGACGCACTCATTGGACGCAAACGACCATGTGCATGGGGCACCGGAATGGCGGTCCACTCCACGTCCGACGATCGGAGGCTTTTATTGAGCCTCACGGCGATCCAAAGTGAATTCCGGCGATACCCCAACACCCAGCCGCACTGTCCCGCCAGTCGGCCTTGCGAGATGAAAACTTTCTGCCGGATGCCTAGTCCCAAGGGTGCGACGGCGCTGAAGCCACTGCGCAGAGTCACCGCATCGTCGCCCCAGGCGGACACTCTCACCGTCGGCGACGCAACATGCATATCGCCAAACGCTGCGAGCGCGTTCGCCGCGTGCACACCGACCGCAGGGTGGGCCAAGCAGCGGCCGACGCTCGCAAGGGACGAACCGATGGGGGCAAAGAAAGCCGCACCACCATGGCCTCCACCCCCTTGCGTCGACGCGTGCCAGTATCCCAACAGCGACCCCTCCGCCGTCACGCCAACAATGGAAACGCGAGAGCCGATGCGAGGCGCCGCTGCACCGTCCGGCTGTGATGAGGATGGCTCGCTGGAATCTGGGACCGCGCGGGAAACATATGTGTGTCGAGGCAACACACCAAATTGAGCCACGGCACGGTAACCGCAGGACAGGGTGCCCCAGGCGCCGAGGGCCTCGCTGGTGATGCCAATTCCCGCCTCCAGAGCTGGCACGGCACGCTCACGTTGAAGCGCGGTCAGGCCGAAGGCAGAGGTCAGTGCCTCGAAGTCGGGAAAGGGGGGAAACGGACGCGGGAACGCGACCAGGTCCGCTGTGTCTTCGAGATACCAGAGCCGACCGGCTGCCATGCCCAGGATGATCGCCGTCGCGCCGACTTGAGGCATCCCAGGGAGGCTGCTGCGGCGGAATAGCACACGATCCCCGTGGTTGTATCGATATGAGGCGAACAGGACTTCCGGTGAAATTTCAAACATTGTCAATCCGCTTTCGGTCGCGTAAAGAAACGATCGCCGAAGGGTCATCGCAGCTCGGGTTCGTCGGGCGTCAATTTTGGACGTGCGTAGCGCGAGTGACCGAAGCGCGCCGCCGCCACCAGCTCCCGGGCGATGGCTCGCATCCGCGGCGAGAACGGCTCCGTGGTGGGCCACTAAGTCGTTGAGACTGTACGTCATCGGCAGTTCTTCGGCGCCGGATTGGGCGCTTTGCTTGCGCTCGGCCCACAGCTGACCGTCGAGAACGCCAATCACACTGAGTAGCACTCCGCGAAGGACGCCAGTGGACGGCAAGAACTCGTCTCGATGCGCGAGACCGAACGGGCGGAGGTCATCCGGGTGCAGCGAGAAAAGCTTCGGGACGCTGTCGCCGATGACATGGTACTTGATGCTCGTTGCGGCAAGCCGAGCGGACGAGGAGGAGTGACTCATCGTCGTGCCGGGGGCCCCAAAGGTCACCATCGACAGATTGCCGACCGGCGATTGGAGGGCATCGCCCCCGCGAGCGGCAACCAGCGTAATGTATGCCCTTTCACGGCGCCGGTCGGAAAGCTGATCTAGCAGGGTGGGAAGCTCGGGAAACGCCGCCTCGCAATTTGGCAGTTCCTTGACGAAGCTCAAGTACCGCAATATGGTGTCGCGGTGCCGACTCAGGCTCTTTGGGCCCTCCTGCATAACCTGTCTCAGGAAGTAGGTGGCCGTATTGGTGCACTGCGATCTCTCCCCCTCCAAGTAGGGAGCAGGTGGGACTGGCGGGCACTTCACTCGGGGGACAAATGTCACGGAAACCGTGGGCAGGGCGGGGAGTGCTGCCGACGGCGCATCGTCGGAGGTCGCTTCGGTCGGGGGCGCGGCGCACCGCAGCGAGTCAGGTTTAATCGGCACTCCGTTCCTGCTCAGTTTCATGCCCAGGAGCTGGCACAGTCTAATCGGGAACATCGAGTTTCGCAGCAAACGGATTTGCAACGGTGGCACCAGAAGCGACGACTCAGTCGCAACCGCCCCGTTCGGGGGCGGTGCCCCAGCAGGTGCGCGGTACTTGTCCGCGATGGCAGGCATCAAGATGCCGTCGATCGTGCCTTGGTCTAGGTATCTCAAGAAAGGCTGAACGGCGGCCTCGGCTTGCGCCCGGTCGACCACCAATCCTGAAGGCCCGCGCTGCTTCAGGACGAGATGCTTGACCGCGCGGACGCAGAGTTCGATCTCCACCGTCATCGCGGCGAGGTCGGCAAGGTAGCCACCGCGTGCGTGAAGAGCCGCGCGAAACTGAATGAGGAAGCGCATGTTGATGCCCCACGAGTGCAGGAAATGACTCAGGCCGCCCTCGGCGACGAGCCGAGAAAACATGTCACGCGGAAGCCGGTTGACGTCACGGGTGAACTGGCCCGCCGCCTGCGGAATCACGTAGGTATGAAGGAGTGCGACGGCGCTATCGAATTCGGCGTGTTCTTGCGGATCGTACGCTCGAAACGGCGCGCCCGCATCCGGCGCAAGGCTCGTGGTGGCATCTCCATCCGAATCTGCGAGGTGAAGCGCTAAAAACTCCGGACGGAAGCGCTGATAAAAGTACGCGTTACTCGGCCCGTTGGGGGCGGCGAGGAACGCGGAGGTGGACGGCGTGACGCTCACGCCACCACGCACGAGATACAGCCGATTGTCCAGACGACTACGATGGACCGCGGTGTCGAGACCGCAATGGAGGTATGCTGACGACACACCGCCGGACCGCCCTTCGGTCACCTCGCCCCCGTTGGCCGTTGCCGGACCCATCACTGAGCCGTTGCCGGCCACGTTGATCCATTGACCTCGCAAACGTAGGGATGCCGCTAGTACCTGCATGATGTAGCTGGCCTCGCGATCGTGGTTGGTGATCACCGCTCCGCCGCGCGATTGCGACCCTTGCCAGCCGTAGCTCAGCGTGGACAGCGAGGCCGTCACTGTGTCTAGGTCGTCAAGGGCCGGTGATTCGCACGGCACGGTGGGAAAAGCCAGCACCGCGCACCCGAGTGTTTCTATCAAGATCGTGTAGGGTGTGATGATTCCTGCTTTTCCGCCTCCGCGACACGCCAGTATCGTTTGGCGGCCGAGAAACTCCCGCTGGGCGAGCTTGTTCTTCCCTACGGTGTCTTCTTGCAGCAAATCGTTGACGTCGCCGTGCAAAAGGGGAATTTCGAACGTGATGCCGTTCATGTGAAGTACGCTCGTGCGGTCTTCGGCGAGTGAAAACACGTTCATGCTCAAGTAGGTCGCCAGCGGAACTGCGGCGAGCGTGAAATCTCGGATCCATTTCGCCATCGCCTCGTCGCGCGAGGGTCCGGGTGCCGCGTGGTGGATGGCGACGTAGCTGCGGTTCCAGTCGTTTCTGAGCGCGCCACCTTGGCGGTTCGCTGACGGGACCGCGGCAGAGGCCGCCACTCGACCCTCGGCTTCGGGCTCGGGTTTGAAAAATCCCTGTGTCGGGAAGCGCACTTCCATCACAATGTCCTCGGCTTTTCTCGGCACCGCATCCGGATCGTCGACCGCTGAGCCATCCAGCGCATTGGGGCGCAACATGCGGCGAATGCTTGCCAACTTACTGCGGTCGTACGGATGAACGACGTCGGTAGCCGTCCCCTCTGTGGCGGCATCTTTATTCGCGGCGTTTTCTCCGTGCGGACGGTCGCCTTCGGCGGGAGGGATGTGGACACTCACGGGCCAGTTCTTCGCCACGGAGAATTGGCTGAGATTGGAAAGACCGTGAAAGGGCCACTGAAAAAAACGATCGAAATGCGCTGGGTTCGGCGTGTCCGGGCCCGAATAGACCGCTCGCCGGGCTCTGAGGACAGCTTCCGTTGTTTCGCACATCGCGTGCTCAACTCAAATACCAAAATCGCTGACCAAACCAGAGAATTACAACCAACACATGAT